>ENA-ORIC01001904-ORIC01001904.1-human-gut-metagenome-genome-assembly--contig:-NODE-1904-length-18309-cov-8.386463_pt1 | contig 18309 bp, 20 predicted proteins | sample MGYA00243023_ERZ508732 | MGnify/ENA primary metagenome ERZ508732 (study PRJEB26277, sample SAMN04329767) | human gut metagenome | biome: human-associated habitat | host: Homo sapiens | place: USA...
ATTCCTACTAATATTGTTTCAAATAAAATTATTTTTGATATTTGCCTTTTTCCCATTCCAAGTGTCATATATATTCCAAACTCTTTTTTTCTTCGATTTATCAAGAAATTATTTGCATATACGATTAAAAGTCCTAATATTACTGCAACAAATACTGATACAAATTCTAACATTCTAATCATCATTGTTATAATATCTCTTTGTGATTGCGATACTTGTAACATGGCTTGTTGACTATCTAAAGAGTTAAACATATAAAATATTGCTACTCCTAAAACTAATGTTATAAAATAAATAGCATAGTCTTTAAAACTTTTTTTCATATTTTTAAATGATAGTTTAAATAACATCTCCAAGCTCACCTCCGAGTAAAGTTTGAACTTCTATGATTTTCTCAAAGAATTGTTTTCTTGTGTCATTTCCTTTTGTTAATTCATTAAAGATTTTCCCATCTTTTATAAATAAAATTCTATTTGCATAACTTGCTGTAAAAGAATCGTGTGTAACCATTAAAATTGTTGCATTTGATTTTTGATTTAATGCTTCAAAACTTTCCAATAATTGTTTTGCTGATTTTGAATCTAATGCTCCTGTTGGTTCATCTGCTAATACTAACTCAGGATTTGTAATAATCGCTCTTGCTGATGCTACTCTTTGTTTTTGCCCTCCAGATATTTGATATGGATATTTACTTAATATATTCTCTATATCTAGTTTTTTAGCAACCTCTTTAACTCTTCTATCAATTTCATGTGCATTTACTTTTTGAATTGTTAGTGCTAAAGCTATATTTTCATAAGCTGTTAAAGTGTCTAATAAGTTAAAATCTTGAAAGATAAATCCTAATTCTTCTCTTCTAAATTTATTTAACTTATTGCCTTTTAATTTTGTAATATCCTGCCCTTTAACTATTATTTTTCCTGCTGTAACTCTGTCTATTGTTGAAATACAATTTAATAGTGTTGTTTTCCCGAGATCCGCTTGCTCCCATTATTCCAACAAATTCTCCTTTTTGTACATTAAAGCTAATATTGTCAATCGCTTTTGTTAAGTTTGATTTGTTTCCATAGTATTTTTCAATGTTTTTTACCTCTAATACATTTTCCATTCCAAAAACTCCTTCCTTGTTTTGTTATATCTATATTATCATATTTTTTATTTTCCAAACATCGATTTACCTTACAATAACCTTACATTTTTGTAAGGTTAGAAAAAGCTAGCACAATGTCTAGCTTTTAATCTATATTATTATTTAATTCAATAGCAAATTCAATATATTCGCCATCATTTTTCGCCATTATTTTTCCTTTATGCAATTCAATGATTTCTTTTGCTATTGCTAATCCTAATCCTGTTCCACCTGTACTGCTTTGTCTTGCCTCATCTGCTCGATAGAATTTATCAAATAATTTTTCTAACTTATATTCAGGAATTGCATCTCCTTTATTTCTAAAAACAATCTTAATTTTTTCGTTTTCTTCATTAATTTTTATTTCTATATTTGTATTTTCATAACTATAATTGATTGCATTTTTTAGTAGATTACCAAATGCTCTGGCTAGTTTATCTCCATCACCTTCATAATATAAATGTTCAGGTTTTGTAATTTCACATTTTAAATTTCGTTCTTGTAACATAGGATAACACTCATCAACTAACTGCTCTATTAGAAATGGAATATCCAATTTTTGTTTACTTATAGGCATATCTTGTATATTATATCTAGTTATTTCAAAAAATTGATTTGTTAATTCTTCAACTCTTAATGCTTTATCTAATGCTATCTTGATATATTTTTCTTGTGATTGTTTTGAAATATCTTTTTCATCTGTTAATAAATTCAAATATCCTATTACCGATGTTAAAGGTGTCTTTAAGTCGTGAGCCATATACATTATTAAATCGTTCTTTTTGTTTTCTGCTTCTCTTGCTGCATTTTGACTATTTATTAAATCTAATCTTATTTTGTTCAATTTATTTTCTAACAAAATTAAATCATTTGATAATTTTATTTCTTTATCTGGTTCTTTTATAATTTTATCTACTGACTTCATAATTTCTAACATTTTTTGACTCATATTTCTTGTAACAATAAAAGTAATACCTATAAAAATAATCATATAAAATATGACCATCATAATAGTTTTATTTCGTACAAAAAATAGATATAAACTTCTATTAAAACTCGATACTTCATTTGCTATTGTATCATTATAAAATCCATCTACAATCAATGAAAATATTAGTATCACAACAAAAGTATAGCCTAGAATTTTTAAAATGCTTTTAGTTGCTATATTATTCTTCAATTTAGTTATTTCTCTGTAATCATTCAATTTTATATCCCACTCCCCATACCGTTTTTATATATTTAGGATTTTTAGTATCTTCTTTTAGCTTTTCTCTAATCCTTCTAATATGTACCATTACAGTATTATTATTATCTAAATATTTTTCTTTCCATACTTTTTCAAATAGTTCTTCTGAACTAACGACCTCTCCTTTTTTACTTGCAAGATAAAGTAAAATATCAAATTCTATTGGAGTTAAATCGATTTCTTTATCATACAATAAACATTTATGCTGTTCTTTGCATATTTCCAAACCATCAATATATATCTTTTCTTCATCAGTTTTATAATTGTTGTATTGTTTATATCTTCTTATTGCTGATTTGACTCTGGCAACTAATTCGAGAGAATTAAATGGTTTTGTGATGTAGTCATCTGCACCTAATGTTAGTCCTGTAATTTTATCTTGATTTTCAATTTTTGCTGTTAGCATTATAATTGGAAAGTTTAGTTTTTTATTTCTAATATATTGACATATTTCAAATCCGTTTTTTCCTTTTATCATTACATCTAATATTGCACAATCTAATTTAACTGTATCTATACATTTTATTGCTTCATCTGAATCGTAAAATTTATATATATTATAATTTTCATTTTTCAAATAAACTTCTACTAAATCTGCAATTTCTTTTTCATCATCTAATATCAAAACATTCATCATAATCCTTCTTTCCCTTGAATTATAACATATATTTTGCTTTTTTTCATCTGTTTCTTCATTTCGTAAGAAAAAGTTAAGATTTATTTAAGTATTTTTTAAAACTTATTTTTCTTTATTCTTGTATAATAAAGACAAGTTACAAGGAGGAGAAAAAATGAAACAAAAAAAGAAAAAATTAAACATACAAAAAATATTATTTTTTATACTATTTATAATTTCAGCAGTATATTGTATTAATAGATGTACTGTTAATACAAATATAAACCAATCATTATTACCTAATAGTATTAATAATTCAAACTATAAAATTATAAAACAAGATACCAATAAAAATTATTCTGGAATAGGTCAAGAAAAGATTAATAATAAAGATGGATACTTTACAACATTTACAACGAAAGAGAAAAATAAAAGAACATATATCGAATATAAACAAAATGGTAATTCTTCTTGGTCTAATTCGGAATATTGGAATGGCACTATGGCTGAAAACGGATGTGGAATAACTGTAATGTCAATTATTTTAAGTGGTTATAATAAAAATTATACTCCAGAAGATCTTAGACAAAAATATTATCCAGTATTAAATTATGAGAATCTGTCTAAGGAATTATCTTCTGTTTATGAAATTGATAATTCAGACTTTTATTATGACTCTATTCATTTATCAAATAAAAGTATAATAAATCATTTAAAAACTGACCGCCCTATTATTATTTGTGTATGGAATAAACCGACTGACAACAGGTGGACTACTGCCTCTCATTATATGGCTTTACTTGCTACTGATGGTAAAAATATGGTTTATGTTTCTAACCCTAATGGATTAAAAAATAATAGCAAAAGTTCTGGTTGGTATAATATTAATGAAATAACGCCTTATTTAGCCAAAGCATTATATATTGAAGAATATTAAAATTAGAGAGTTCAAATTTGAACTCTCCTTTTGATATAATCAAAATGTTTCGCTTATAAAACTACTTTTAGGAAATACAATCTTCACTTCTGTTCCAACATCTTTTTCCGAATTTAGCTCTAAACCTAATCCTAGTTTATTACATAATTTCTTACACAAATATAATCCAATTCCTGTAGCTTTTTGTCCTCTTTTTCTTCCATTTTCTCCAGTAAATCCTTTTTCAAATACTCTAGTAATTTCTCCTTTTCTAATTCCAATTCCATTGTCTTTTATGTATAAAATCGTATTCTCTTTTTTAATTTCTGAATAAATTTCAATTTTCTTACTATCTTCCTTACTGTATTTTACTGCATTTTGTATAATTTGACTTAAAATAAACATACACCATTTATGATCCGTATAAACAATTGTATTTATATCATGTGCATCTATGTTTATTTTATTTTGAATAAGATTTCTTTTATTTTTTATAATAGAAGAATTTACAATTTCTTTTAAATTCACTTTCTTTATGTAATAATCTTTTTCGACTGTATTACTTCTAGCATAAAAAAGAGCTTGTTCAATATAGTTTTCTATTTTGTCTAATTCCTCATTGATACTTTCTGTTACTTCTGACTTATTGTTTTCTATTATCATCTTTCCTGCTGCTATTGGTAATTTTATTTCATGTATCCATAGTTCTATATACTCTTTATAATCTTCTTGCAAATATTTATATTTATCTACATTCTCCAACATTGACTTTCCTGTTTCTTGTACTATCTCTTTCAAGATTTTTCCCTCTTCAAAACCAGGATTTCCTGTTATTTCTGCAATTAGATATTTTTCACTTAATTCCATCATACTTTCTTTTAAATTGTTATAGTAATTTTTCTTTTTATAGTATTCTATAAAAAAGTATATTAAAAATAATATAATAGGAGCTAGTCCAACATAGATTCTAACAAATATTGCTATTTCTGATGGCAATAGCAATATTTGAGAGGTTATACTTGCAAATAAAATTAATATGATATATGTAATTTTATCTTTCAAAAAACTTTTAAAACTCATTTTAATATATATCCCTGTCCTCTCTTAGTTTCAATAGAATCTTTTATTCCTAATTCTTCTAATTTACCTCTTAATCTAGTCATATTTACTGTTAAAGTATTATCATCTATGAAGTTTTCACTTTCCCACAAGTAATTCATAATATCTTCTCTTGATACAATTTTTCCTTGATTTAATACCAAGTAATGTAATATTTTTAACTCATTTTTTGTAAGTTCTATCTTTTTATTTTCTGTTTCTATCATACTTTTAGATACATTTAAAATAAATCCATTACACTTTATTTTTTCTTGGCTCTTATCTGCATTTTGGTTTCTCTTTAAAAGTCCTGTAATTTTTGCTAGTAGAATTTGAATATTGAATGGTTTTGTTACATATTGATCTGCACCATAATTCAAACTTAATAGTTCATCTATTTCATTATCTCTACTTGTAACCATTATTATTGGAACATCAGATGTCTTTCTTATTTCTTTACAAATATATTCCCCATCTGTATATGGCAAATTTATATCTAATAATATTAAGTCTGCGTTTTCTTCTAAAATATCTTCTACTGCATTATCAAATTTTTGCAATATTACTGAATCATATCCGTTTTTATCTAAAAATATTTTTAATTCTTTACTTAGTTTTTCATCATCTTCTACTATTAGTATCTTTGACATATTTTTCTCACCTACCACATTATAGCATATCTTTTTTTATTTTTCTATAAGTGCAAAAAGCAAATCAATATTGATCTGCTTTTGTATTATTTATTTGTTATATTGTTCTTGCACAGATTCTGGCATTTCATCAAATTGTACTTCTTCCCAATTTACAACACCTCTAGTCATCATCACTTTTAGTTTTAAATAGGCATCTTCTCTTAATTCTCGTGTTGTTTGAAAAGTTATTTCTTTTGATTTTCCGTTTTTATTATAAGATGTTAATGTATATTCATAGTTCATATTATGTTTTGATATTTTTTCTACTTTTGTATTATCTATTTGAGTATAATAATCTGAACTCTGATATACAAGCATATAATATGCACCACAACATAATGCTATCACTAATACTATTCCTATAATAACAATTATCTTTTCCTTTATTTTTTCCATAGTGATTCTCCTTTCTTTTTTTTCATTATAAATCTCTTATACATACTTTGCCATCGATTTACCTTACAATAACCTTACATTTTTGTAAGAAAAGCAAAAAGAATAGTATTTTACAACTATTCTCTAAACTTTATTATTTAATTGTTTTTATTGCCTCTTCTGTTATTTTATCTTCATCAAACTTATTAATAAAAAATATAATAATTCCTACTATAATTAAAACTGCTGCATATAGAATTATACTCATTTTCCAATCACCTATTGCAAGATTTTCTCCTGCAAGTGTAGATGATATAACTGATGGAAATCTTGCTAAACTAGATATTAATATAAATCTAATTGGCTTTATTGGTAATAATCCCGCTATATATACTAACAAATCTTTCGGTGTACCTGGTATCAAAAATAGTATAAGCATTATTAATTCTATTTTCTTTGGATTCTGAAATAATTTACTATTTTCAATTTTAGCAACCTTTTTCTCATCACAAAAATCATATACAAATTTTCTTCCAAACTTTCTTACTAAAAAGAATATTGTTGTTGATATTATAAAAGCTGATACCATAATAAATATTGTTCCCCAAAATCCACCATAGCACATTCCTGCAAGTATTTCTATTGGTTCTCCTGGTACTATTATTAGAAATATTTGTGCTACTTGAAGTCCAAATAATGATAACAAACCAAACATTCCAGAATTATCAACTTTTTCTTTAAATGCAATCTGCCCTTCTATTGAAGACAGATCCTTCATTACTGGAAATAAATATGTTGTTATTCCTATAAACAATGTTAATACTAATATTGCTAAAATAATTTTAAATACTTTTATTTTTGTTTTCCTACTCATGCAATCCCTTCTTTTTTTTTATATCTTGACAAATTTTCTATTAAAATTCTAGTTACATCTAATTTTGAATAATTATATTTTCTAAAAAATCCACTATAAATTTCTTGTAATCCATTTACATTTTTAAAATCTTCTGGTTTTATTATTGTTGGTAAATTCATATCTATATTTGCTTTTTCAATAACATATTTTACAAATTCAGCACAATAAAATGATTTTTCTTTCCCTATTTTTTTATGAAATCCTACTGCAACCAATCCCACAATATTAAATTTATAATCTTCTTTATTTGCTTCAATTTGTTTTATATTATTTTTTAATTTTTCGTATTGTTCTTCTGTTACTTCATAAGAATATACTCTTGCCATTGTTTTATAAAATCTTTTATATGTTCCTTTATCTACATATTCATGCACAAATCCACCCCAAAACGGATTATATGGATGTAATCTTCCAAAGCTATACATTTCTTGTAATTTGTTATCTAATGCGATAGAAACATGAGAAAACTCATCTTTTGTATATGTTTTTATGATTTTTGATAATGTTGTTCCTGTATGTGTTAAAACTATATATATTTTTTTCATTTCTACCTACCTTCTTCTATATTTCTGCTAAACTGCACATCTGTTGCAACAAAATAAATTCCATATACAAGAATAAACAATCCATATATTATTCCAATATTTCTCCATATTTCCTCTGTTGTTACAGCTATCTTAAACATTTCTCCAACACTTAATATTGCAGGAATACTTACTATAAATGGTAAAAGCATTGGTATTGCAAAATAGAAAAATAATTGTTTAAATATTGTTCTATTCATTTCTAGCTCATCCATTCCTAGTTTTTTTAGTAGAGCATATCTATATTTATATTTTTCTGAATCACTTAATTGTTGTATTGCTAAAAGTGTTGCTGTTGCCATTACAAATATTAATGCTACATAAAATGCTAAAAATGATATTATTGCATAAAATGATTTTGCTTGACTTGTTCTTGCTCCTCTAGTTTGAACACTTCCTTGTGGAATCTCACTACTATATTCATATATTCCATTCAAATCTTCTCTTGTAACTTGTTTATATTCCTTTGGAATAATATCATATAAATCATTATAGAATTTCTCATCTGTTGTTTCTTCTGTTTGTACAACGAAATTATTTTGAAAATCGAAAGTAAATATTGGAGATTTTTCAGCATTTCTTAATTCTTGATCTTCTTTATTTACTGCATCTATTAATTTTTCTGGAACTATAACTGCATAAATATATCCATTAAATCCTACTTGACCTAGATTATCATCTATTACATCTTTTATAACCATATTTTGATTTGCAATTTTTATATTGTTATTTTCTTTTGTATATTCATCAAATCCTCTTTTAGCTGTTTTTAGACAATTTATAATTATTTCATTTTCTTTTAACTCTACTTTTTCAAGTCCAAGTATCTCCCTTAATTTGTTATAATCATTAACACCTATTACATATTCAACTTTTTCTCTACTTTGATTTGCAAATGGTGTATTTTCTAAAGCCTTTGATAATCCTAATGTTTTTATACAATATAGCCTGTATTCGTGCATAGCTTTTACTTTTGTATTTGCTTCTATATATTCTTTATATTTTGTAAAATCACTATCATTTGCACTTATCATTATCTCAAAAGGATATCCCATTTCAATTTCATTATTTAACATATTATTCATTAGTAATGCTACATTTCCACCTATTAATATTATTGTAAACATTAATGCTATTGTTCCCATTGTTATGCTCATTGTATTAATTTTTGAGGTTAAATTCCTATATAAAAACATATTGTCTTTTTTATATTTTCTAGTTTTATTTTTCAAAAATCTTTTTACTATAAAACTTGAAAAACTAATATAAAATAAATAGATTCCTACTATCAGTAATATAATTGCTGTAAAAATATCTCTACCTGCATTATCTGCATTAGTGAATGCTCTATGATTAATAAGTAATGCTACACTTAATAAAATTAGTGAAATTATAAATACCACTATATTCCCTTTTGATTTTTTTATAATATTATTTTCATTTTTCTTATCTGCATATAACAAGTCATATACTTTTGTTTTCTTTATTTTTCTTCTACAATTTAATAATACTAATACAAATATTCCAAAAAAATATGCTGCTGTTATTCCTACTGCTTTTATGTTAAATGTTAGTTGAATCTCATAAGGTTGATTAAACAAATTCATAATAATTGAAGAAAAAACTTGATATAAGAATGTTCCTGCAAAAATTCCAACAACAAATGCTACTACTCCAATTACTAAATTTTCTAATGTAAACATTTTGGATATATCTTTTTTCGCTATTCCTAAAATTTGATATGTTCCAAATTCTTTGCTTCTTTTTTCTAACATAAATTTCATTGTATAATTGATGAGCCAAGCCATTACAAATATTATTATTATACTAACTCCAGTTATAGCCTTTGAAAAATGTTCCATATATGTTGAAAGTTCAATTATCTCTTTTGATACTGCAATAGAATTAAAACTAAACATCAATGCAACAGATATAATAACTGTTATAAAATAAATCACATAATCTTTAGCCTGTCTTTTGGCATTTCTAATTGATAATTTACCTAACATCTCTTGTATCACCTCCAAGAAGTGCTAAAACATCTAGTATTTCATTATAAAATTCTTTTCTTTGTTCTTCTCCTTTTTCTATTCTATTAAAGATTTTTCCATCTTTTAAAAATAGTATTTTACTACAATAACTTGCTGATAATGGATCATGTGTAACCATTAAAATTGTTGCTTTCATTTTTGTATTCATATCTTCCATTATTTCTAATAACTGCCTTGCTGATTTAGAGTCTAATGCTCCTGTTGGCTCATCTGCAAGGATTATTTTAGGATTATTTACAATCGCCCTTGCTGAAGCACATCTTTGTTTTTGTCCTCCTGATACTTGATATGGGTATTTATTTAAAATTTCTTCTATTCCTAGTTTTTTAGCAATTTCTTGTGTTTTTATATCTATTTCTTTTTCTGGTATTTTATTTATTGTTAGTATTAGTGCAATATTTTCTTCTATTGTTAGTGTGTCTAACAAATTAAAATCTTGAAATATAAATCCTAAATTTTCTCTTCTAAATTTTGCAATATCTTGTTCTTTTATTTCTGTAATGTCTTGTTTTCCTAAATAAATGTGTCCACTACTTACATTATCTATTGTTGATATACAATTTAATAATGTCGTTTTTCCGAGAGCCACTTGCTCCCATTATTCCTATGAACTCTCCTTCTTCTACATCAAAGCTAATTCCATCTATTGCTTTTGTTATATTGTCTTTGTTTCCATAGTATTTTTGTATTTTTTCTACTTTTAGTATTTTTTCCAAAATAACCACTCCTTACTTTTGTCTTTTTATTTAGCATAAAACATCTTTTAGCTTTTTCATATAGAAGTAACTTGCATTTATCTTACAGTTTTGTAAGATAAAAATTTCCCTTTCATAATAAAAGGGATTACTCATTTATTTTTTTGTTCCTTGGTATTGTAATTATCATTTCTGTATATTCATTTTCAATGCTTTCAGCTTGCAAATCCATTCCAATTTCTTCACATAATCTTTTGCATAAATATAATCCTATTCCTGTAGATTTCTTCTGATTTCTCCCATTTGTTCCTGTAAATCCTTTGTCAAATATTCTATCTATTTCGCTTTTCTTTATTCCCATGCCATTATCTTTTATTTTTAATTTTATATTTTCTTTATTTTCTGTTGTTTCAATTATTATTGTAGCATTTTGTTCTTTTTTATATTTGATACTATTTATAATAATTTGATTTAATATAAACTCTAGCCACTTTTCATCTGAATAAGCTGACACATCTGTATTTTTTAGTTCTACTTTCATATTGTTTTGTATCATTATTTTTTTATTTCTTGATAAAACATTTTTTATAACATCTGCTAATTTTATTTTTCTTATCATAAAATCATTTGATACTTGATCTAATCTAGCATAAAATAATGCTTGTTCTACATAGTTATTTATTTCTTCTATTTCCTCATCTATTTTGTTTGTAATTTCAGATTTATTATTTTCGCATAACAATTTTGCGGATGTAATAGGTATTTTTATTTCATGTACCCAACTTTCTATATATTCTTTATACTCTTTTTGTGTATTTTTAACATCTGTTACATTTTCAAGCATTGACTTATTAGCTCTTTTTAGTAACTTATAATATGCTAAATTTTCTTCTCTTTTTGGTTTATCTATTACTTCAGATATAAGATATTTTTCATCTAATCCATCCATTATGCTTTCAATATTTTTTATATACTTATTTTTCTTCCAGTAATTTATAATAAATCCTGTAACAAAGAAAATTAAAGATATTGTGATTATTACAATACTTACATCTTTATTAATTTGCATTGCACCTGTATAAGCTATTATAATCATACAATATACAATAAATCCTAATGTATAATTTATTTTATCTTTAACATACCTACTAAATTTCATAATTTATATCCTTGACCTCTCTTTGTTTCAATTAAATGTTCTACTCCTATTTCTTTTAATTTTTCTCTTAATCTTGTTATAACAACACTTAAACTATTATCATCTGCATATACTTCATTATCCCATAAATAATCTATAATCTCTGTTCTTGCTATGATTCTATCTGTATTTTTAAGCAAATAATATAATGTTTTAATTTCTGTTTTTGTAAGTTCTATTTCTTTATCATTATATTTTATTTGTGATTTTAGAATATCTAATGTTATTCCTTTATATTCTAATTTACTTGATTTTTGTTCTTTAGGATAAACTCTATTTAATAAGTTTTGTATTCTTGCTAATAGAACAGGCACATTATATGGCTTTTCTATATAATCATCTCCACCTAGCATAATTCCATTTAATTCATCCATTGAGCTATTTCTGCTTGTTACAAATATAATTGGAAGTTTTGATTTTGTTCTTATTTTGCTGCATATTTCATATCCATTTTTGTTTGGCAAATTTATATCTAATAATATTAAGTGACATTGTTCTTCTAGTATTTGTTTTTCTACATTTTCAAAATTTGTAGTTACTTTTACTTCATAACCATTATTTTGTAATAATATTTTTAATTCTTCTCTTATCTCAATGTCATCTTCGACTATCATAATTTTATACATTTTGTTTCCTCTTTTCATGTGCTATTATACCATTTTTTTCTCTATTTTAATATAATCTTATTTATTTCTTTTATTAGCAAATATACTATCCATATATTCATCTGGATAATGTTTATCTAAAAATACATCTAATTTATTTTTACAATCTGTATTTTTTCTTCTTTCAGATTGTCTGTCTGCTGCTAAACAGGAAACAGTTATATTAAATATCATAAATATAGAAAGTATCACAGTTACAATTTTTAGCCAATTGTTATTCAACTTTTGGCTTAATTTTTCTATAAAAGGCTCAATATAACTAATATATAATACTCCTGCAATTCCCCAATAAGTACAATGTAACAAACTCGTTCTACCATTTATATTAAATTTAAGATAAGAATAATCCCATGATATTGTTCCAAATGCTTTTTCTTGAATATAAGAACATAAATATTCTGTTATTCCACCTAATAACATACTTGTTAGAAATACTATTCTCTTATCTTTAGTTTTAATTAATTTAAAAGCAATGTAATATATAATTCCACCTATTCCATATACAGGTGTAAAAGGTCCATATATTAGTCCTTGTCTTGATTCAAAATATCCTTTTTGAAATAATACTACTATCATTTCAAATATATATCCTAATATACTTCCAATTATAAATACCAAAAATATTGTTATTAATTCTTTTAATATCTTCTTTTTTTCCATTTAATTACTCCATATTTTTTTGTTAATTATATCTCACTATTTTGCTTCTTGGTATTGATTTACCTTACATTAATCTTACATTTTTGTAAGATTAATAAAAGCTACTATTTTTAATTCTAGTAGCCTTATATCTATTCAAAATATTTAATTATAAATGTTGTTCCTTTTCCTATTTCGGATTCTACAGAAATTGTACCATTATTTTGCTCTATTATTGTTTTTGCTAATGCAAGTCCAATCCCTACACTATCTCTTGAAGAATTTTTACCTTTGTAAAATCTTTCAAAAATATGTTTTATATCTTCTTTATCTATTCCTTTTCCATTATCAATAATTCTAATTTCTGAATACACCTTATTTTTATTGCAAACAATTTGAATTTTGCTAGAATTATTAGAATATTCTACAGAGTTTTTCAATATATTAGAAATTGCCTCTACTTGCCATCTTATATCACAATTTATAGTATTTTCTATATTTCCAGTTACTACAATTTCAATATCCTTTAAATCACATAAAACTGATACATTTTGTATTGCTGTACTTAAAATATCAACAACTTTTTCTTCTTTATTTGTAAATTTTATTGTATTTGTATCAAACTTTGATAATTTTAATAAGGCTTGTACTAAAAAATTAATATTTGTAATTTCTCTTTTAACATCTTTTATAAATTCACTTCTTGTTTCTTGATCCATATTTGGATTATCTATTATATTATCTAGCATAATTGTTATTGATGTTAGAGGTGTCTTTAACTGATGTGAAATATCTGATAATGAGTTTTTTAAGTTCGCCTTATCATTTAGTGAATTTTCTGCTTGTTCTTTTAGCATTATAGTTGTTTTATATACTTCATTTTTCAATATTGAAAGCTCATCTTCTGTATTATCATCAATATTTAACTTATAATTTTTTCTGTTTATTTCTTCTATATATTGTGTTATTTCTTTTAATTTCTTGTCTTTTGAATTATTATATTTCAAGAAAACAATTAGCAATGAAATCCAAAGCAATATTAGTATTCCTACATTTAATATTATAAACATATTAGAATGTTTGTCATTTTCCATTACAATAGATTCTTTTTTTAAATCAATTCCATATTTTTTTAATATATTACCATTAGTGTTTTCTTTACTATTCAAAATTTCTATTACATCACTTTTTTGTATATCTGGATAATCTTTTGCTATTCTAGTTACTATTTGATCTATTTTATTATTGAAATTATTTGTATAGACTCTATACTGATAGAGATTAAATAAAGTAAAAATACTTGACCAAATTAATATTACAAATATACTGATTATTATTGTTTTTTTCAATTCTATTTTATTTTTCATTTTCATCAATTCTATATCCTATTCCCTTTATAGTTATTATAATATCTGTCTGCAACTTTTCTCTTATCCTTTTTAGATATACAGTTACTGTATTGTCATTCACATCATTTCCTGTCCATTCCCAGATCTTATCTATAATTTCATTTCTTGTTACAACCTTGTTTAGGTTCATAAATAATAGATGTAGTATTTTTATTTCTAAACTTGTAAATTCTATTTTTTCTTGATTTCGATACACTACCATTTTATCTATATCAAATTTAATATCTTTTATTTCTATAATTTGATTTCTCTTTATTCTCAAAATAATCTTTTTCATTCTTGCAATTAATTCTTTCGTAGAAAAAGGCTTTGTAATATAATCCTCTGCTCCTAGTTCTAAACCTTTTACTATTGTTTCTTCATCATCTTTTGCAGTTAGAAATATTGTAGGTATATTTAATTTTTTTATTATATTGTTATATAAATCCAAACCATTTCCATCTGGTAAAGAAATATCTAATATTATAAATTCGACTTTCTCGTTTTGTAGAAAGTTGCTAGTATCTTTGATATTTGTTTTATGAACTAAATTATATCCATTTTGCTTAAATGAATATGTTAAGCCTTTTGCTATTAGCTCATCATCTTCCACTAATAATATTTGCATGTTCATTCCTCCGAGCTTATTATACAATAAATTTAGGGAGATTTCCACCTCCCTATGCTTATATATTTTCTTTTCTAATAGTTTCTATTGTATTTTGCTTATTTATTTTTGATATTGAATATCTCATTATAATAAATATTAAAATAAATACAAAGATTACAGAAATTATAATAGGTTTTATAGGAATATACATTCCTGCATCTATTTTTACTGAAAAAGCTTTATACATTGCTAATGTTCCAAGTAACCCTAAAATAATTCCATATAATAAAGACTTTGTTCCATAAAATAGTGTTTCCAAATTAATCATTCTATTAAATTCTTTTTTAGTCATTCCTATACTTTTTAACATCGCAAATTCTTTTTGTCTTAATTCCATATTTGATGTAATGGTATTAAATATATTGGTAACACCAATTAAAGTAATAACAGCGATAAATCCATATAAGAAAATATTTGTTACTAAAATCATTGATTTTTCTTCTTTTGCTACATTTTCTAAATTCACAATTGTTAAAGAACTGTCTTTTTCTTCTATAGCTGTTTGTAATTCAGTGGTATTATTAGATTGGATAGTGATTGTTATATTTCCTGAAAAATCAATATTTTTAAATTCATTTTTATTAACAACAAAATATCCACCATCATAGAAAGCTCTTTCAAGTCCATAAGGTTTAATCTTGCTTACAGCTCCTACTTTGATTTTAAGTTCTTGTTCATTATATTTTCCAACTATTGTATTTCCTTTTTCATATTTATATAATCTTTTTAGTTCTACTGCTCCTGTTTCCTTATCATATTCATTATATTCATCACATAAAATCCCAGTATCTTTCACATCTTCAAATTTTACACCTATTTTTTTACTATATTCTTCAAATGATTCTTCATCTAATGCTACCAAATACAATCCACAATATTTTTCCCCTGATGTTTCCTCTGTAATTAGCTCCTTACCATACTCATGAATTTTGCTTAAATCTCTTATTTCATATGTTCTTCTTGGTTGATATAAAATATGATAACTTTCAACACTTTCTTGTTTTACAATTTTATTTATTTCTTCATCAGTAAACTTTGAAGATTCAACAATAAAATTATAGTCATAATCCTCATAATATTGTCCTGTTAAGCCAAACATATTGGTTATAAATGCGTTCATAGTAATAAATATAAATACACTAACTGCTATTGATATTACTGTTGTTCTATATTTTTTCTTACTTCTTTTTAAATTTTTATATGCTAAAACTCCTCCTGTTTTAAATACTTTTTCTATTATCTTTGGGGTTTTTAGCTTTTTATTCTTTATCTTTATTTCATCTGAATTTCTTAATTGTTCTATTGGACTTACTTTTGCTGCTTTTTTTGCTGAACTAATTGCTGATAAATATATTGTTATAAATCCTAATATAACAGAAATTATTATAGGTATAATTGAAACTTTAAATACTATTCCATCTGCATATCCAACTAGTGCATCACTTAATAGAACATTTACTATTTTCAATAGTACAAAATCTGCAAATAAGCCTGATAATATTCCTAATGGTATTCCTATCAATCCTAATGCCATTGCTTCAAAAATAACATTTTTCTTTATTTGCTTTCTTGTTGCTCCGACACTTGAAAGCATTCCATACATTTTTATTTTTTCTGTTATTGATATTGCAAATGAATTTCTTATACAAAATACACTAGTAAATATAATAATAAATATTACTACTCCTATTACTGAATACAACATGCTAACTGTTGAACCTGAAAAAGCAAATACTTCCCATCTTAATATTTCACTATTTATTTTATAATTATATTTTGTTTCTCCACCATTTTTTTCTATTACATCTAGATCATCATATTTTACTCCTAATAGCTCTGAAATAGATGATTTATACTCTTTTGGTTCTTTTAATGATAAATATGCCTCTGTCTTCCCTTTATTTAGATTTGTAGTTATCATTGTATAACCAGGATCACCAGTATTTTCAAAGGTATAATTTGGTCTTTCTATTATTCCAACAACTTTAAAAGTATGTTTTTCACTATCTTCTATTTTTTCATGTTCACTATTATATGAACATGAAGAATCTAGTTCTATATTATCTGATGATATTCTCTTACCTACATCTAGTGTAATTGTATCTCCAATTTTTATATCACTTTTCCCATTTGTTATAATGTGTTTACTTATAATAATTTCATTTTCATTCTTTGGGAAATTTCCTTCTATTAGTTTGAATTTTAAAAATTCAAATGTGCTATTTTCCATAGAATATAGATGTATATATGGTTTATCTTTATTTTGACTTGTTTTTAGTTCTGCATACCCAACTTCTTGTATTTGCTTAATATCTTTTATATCTCTATTATTTTTTATGTCTTTTATATCATTTTCTGTAATGTCTGATAGTTTTATATGATAATAACCTTTTTTACTAATAGCACCTTGTAATAATGTTTCTCTAAAACTTGTAGCCATTGTTGCTACTGCACAAATTAAAGCTACAGATAATACAATACCAATTATCGTACTTATAGTTCTCTTTTTATTTAATTTTAAATTCTTTATAGATAATTTGTTAAGAATATTCATTACTAAACCTCCTTAACGATCTTTCCATCTTCTATTTTGATAATTCTATCAGCACATTTTGCTATTTCCATATTGTGAGTTATCATTACTATTGTTTGTTTGTAATCTTTATTAGATTTCTTTAATAATGCTACAATTTCATCACTTGCTTTAGAGTCCAAGTTCCCTGTTGGCTCATCTGCAAGTATTATGGCAGGATTTGTTATCATTGCTCTTCCTATTGAAGTTCTTTGCTGTTGTCCTCCAGATAATTCATTTGGCAAATGTTTTCTTCTACTCTCTAACCCTAAAACTTTTATTAATTCATCCAGTTTTTGTTTATTTATATCTCTATTGTCTAAACTTAGTGGTAGAGTAATATTTTCTTCTACATTTAGTATCGGTATTAAATTATAAAATTGGTATATCAACCCTACTTGCCTTCTTCTAAATATTGCAAGTTCATCATCATTGTACTTATATATATCTTTTCCATCTATCAATACTTTTCCACTTGTCGGTCTATCTACTCCACCGATTAAATGTAGTAATGTTGATTTACCACTTCCACTCGCACCAACTATTGCAACAAATTCTCCTTTATCTACTTTGAACGATACATTGTCTAATGCTTTTACTTGTGTCTGCCCTTTTCCATAAATTTTACTTAAATTTTCTACTCTTAATATCTCCATAAAAAATTGCTCCTTTCTTTTATGTTTAAATTATATTACATTCAAAGTGACAAGTAAGTGACATTAAGAAAAAAGATTAATATTTTTTAATTATTAATCTTTTTTCGCAAATTGTAATTTATATTACTCTTTATCTTTTTTACTATTCTTATATAATGTACTAAATATTAGTGTAAATAACATTGGTATAACTGAATATC
>ENA-ORIC01001908-ORIC01001908.1-human-gut-metagenome-genome-assembly--contig:-NODE-1908-length-18281-cov-3.287959_pt1 | contig 18281 bp, 17 predicted proteins | sample MGYA00243023_ERZ508732 | MGnify/ENA primary metagenome ERZ508732 (study PRJEB26277, sample SAMN04329767) | human gut metagenome | biome: human-associated habitat | host: Homo sapiens | place: USA...
TTTCGTAAACGAACTTTATCTCAGTTGCCTTGTTCTCTTTAAGTCTGTGCTCTGCTCCAGTGTCTGCATTGTATGCACTGAGATACCTTGCGTTAATGAGATTTATCACATACTGATATTCACCATTAACCTCGGTCACTCCACCATTCAGAACGGTATAATCTCCAGTGTTGACTTCATATGCCTTTTCTTCGTGTCCGGCTTTCTCATTGACGCACTTTACCGTCACAATTGCCATGATTTCCGGAGGTTCAGGAGTGATTATTTCGGAGGTCCAAATACCAACAAATGTCAGTCCGCCTTTTTCCATCTGAATCTGCGTGTTGGACGGTACTTCTGCATCCTTGAACTGCCAAGCCTTGAATGTCCAACGATAACCCTCAACCTCAACTACATCAGGATTCGGTCTTGCAGTGGTAACATTTTCACCAACTTTATATTTGTACGGATTGGTGGGCAATGTTTCCTTAACATCGGATGGAACATTTTCGTCATATTTGTAGGTTACAGAATACTCTTCATCCTGCAAACTGGTTCGAATCCAAATACCAACAAACTCCAGTCCACCTTCAACCATCGGTACCTTCGAATTCGGAGTGATATCTGTTTCGCCAAGTTTCCAACCCTGGAACTTCCATGTATACTCACCGAAAACTACATTGTTCGGCTTAGCTGCAACGGTAACTTCCTGACCAATGCTATAGGTAGAGTTGTTGACCGGAAGCTGTTCATTAACGTTCCACGGTAAAACCGCGCCTTCTGTGCCGCTCTCGAACTTGTAGGTTACATGATACTCTTCATCCAGAGAGCTGGTTCGAGTCCATATACCGACAATTTTAAGTCCGCCTTCAACCATTTTCTGTGTGGATCCAGCTGCAACTTCTTCGCCGTTTATTTCCCATCTCAGGAATTTCCAGGTATAGTTGAAAAATGTTACATCGTCAGGCTTTGCGGCGATTACAACATCATCATCCTTTGCATACTTTGTATCGTCGTGCGGAAGCTGTGCAATCGCATCTGCCGGTAATTCCGCACCTTCTGTGCCACTCTTGTATTCGTAGGTTACAGTGTAGGTCTTTTCTTCGTGATCAGTAAGAGTGATAGTCGGGCTTGACTGATAAACATACTTTGTTTCAGGTTCTTCAGTTTTGCCTGAAGTGTAACTAAGTATGCAAGACTTGTCTGTTGTTATAGTCTCGTCATTTACAGCAACGTTAGTGTAATAAGTGCCGTTCTTAAGCTCATCTTTCGGTCTCACAGAGAAAGTAAGAACAGCTTCTTTTCCGTTTTCCGGAATGTCACCGATATTCCAAGTGATCTTACCATTATTATCGTAGTTGATTCCCTGTACATCGAAGTCGTTGATATTGATATAGTCAGTAACTACAGCGTCCTTACAAGCCGGAACAGAGTTGATATGTTCAGCCCACTCAACAAGGACTTTTTCCATCTCGCTGTCATAGTTCTTAGTCTGCACATTGACATAATGCTTAATATCGGTAGCGATCTTTGACATATAATTGTCTGCTTCTCCGTCGAGCTTTATGCCGATAGTGTATATTTTGACGCCAGCAGCCTTAAGTGCAGCTATCTGCTCAGAACCATCCCATTTAGGTTGTCCAATTGAATTACCTTGAAGTCCAGGAGCACCATCAGAGATAAAGATGATATACGCAGGTCTTGTCTTGTCTGTTCTTGCGTCAAGAATTTCCTGTGCCTTTGTGAAAGCAGCAGTATAATCTGTTCCGCCATCAGCTTTCATATTATCAATTGCGTTAGTAATTACACTCTTCTGGGTTTTATCAACAAGATCGGTCGAAACGCGAATAGCAGGGTCATCTTTGTCGAATAAGTTTTCCTGATAATGAGCAAAACCAATAACAGCCAGCTTGTTGCCCGCATCCAGAACATCCTCAGCAAAAATTTTGCTCACTTCTTTTGCAGCATCAATTCTCGTAATAGTTCCACGGCATTTTTGGGGTGGTTTGTGGTCATAATATTCTCTGCCACAGCTATCACATACGTAACGAGTCTTAGGGTTCAGTTCAAAAATGTCCCAACTATCATAGTATGTTTCTTTTGTAAAACTGGTGCTGTCGCACGCATGTCCGGTCTCTTCAGCCATCGAACCAGAGTTGTCAACGATCAGCACGACATCTGCTGCCGTTTTCTCAGTCACGGTATACGGCACACCCGAAACGGATATATCCACCGTATACCATCCCTTCTCGTCAACCACAGGCTGACGGTTCGCGTCACGTCTCAGATCCTTCGTGAACGTGACCTTACCTTGTTGGACGTCGGTCGGAGGCGTCACATCACCCGCCGCTACGACCGGCATCAGCCCGATGACCATCAGTACGGCCATAACGAGCGCCAGCACTCTTCTCATTTTCATAGAAAAAACACCTCATTTTTCTAAAATTTTCGGTGAAACAGGCAAACCGATTCCAGTGACACTCCGTCTGTTCGTTCCTGAGTCCATTATACCATATTTTCTCACGATTGTCAATAACAAAATTCCTTTTTTCCGCGATTTTACAAAGTTTTTTTCGTTGGCTTGTGTCCGCAGGATGAACTGCAGGTTGACTAACTGTTTTTTGGGATTTTTTTTCGGTCCGGGGTTGCAAAATCCGTCCGGATGTGGTATAATATTCTTTGTGGCGCCGCGCATCTTTCTCCGTCCCACGCGCAGACTATTTTTAAATACGGAAAGGAGAAAGATCATGAAAAAACACAAAATACCCGAAATTTCCATCCTCCGCGCCTCGAACGGCGCTTTCGACGGCATCCTCATCGACCCCGACGCCTCCTCGCTCGCCGCCTCCGCCCTCGACTCCGCCCCCGCCGCCAGCGCCAATGACTGCACCGGCATCTCGGTCACCGTCCCACAGACCCACGACGAGGCAGAAGCCCTGACAAAAGTCGAGCCCGTCCCGCAGACCAGCGTCGACAGCGCAAAAAACAACTTCCGCCCCGACATCCGCGGAAAATAACCTTCAATATTATATATAGGCGCGGCACGTCCGCGCCTGTCTTTCGGAGACCAAAATGAAAAAGAACTTCAAGATGACCCTCATCGCCTGCTACATCTGCTTCATTATCCAGGCGATCGTCAACAACTTATCGCCGCTTCTGTTCGTCACCTACTCGGACACCTTCGGCGTCTCTCTCGATCAGATCGCGTTCCTCGTCAGCTTCAACTTCATCGTGCAGATGATGGTCGACATGCTCGGCGCCAGATTCGCGGACAAAATCGGCTACCGGCGCGGAATCATCATCGCGCACGCCTTTTCTGTCGTCGGAATCGCCGGGCTCGGCGTCTTCCCGTACATAATGCCGCCCTACGCCGGGCTCCTCACCGCGACCGTCTTCTGCGCGCTCGGAAGCGGCTTCATCGAGGTCCTCGCGAGCCCGATCGTCGAGGCGCTGCCGACCGAGGAAAAGAGCTCCGCGATGAGCCTTCTCCACTCGTTCTACTGCTGGGGACACATCGCGATCGTCCTGCTTTCGACCGGCTTCTTCGCGCTCTTCGGGACCGGGAACTGGCGCTTGCTCACCTGTCTGTGGGCGATAATTCCGCTCGTCAACTGCGTTTTCTTCTTCTTCGTGCCGATAAACAGCTACTCGGAGGGACGCGAGACCGAGTCGGTCGGCGGACTGTTCAGAATCTTCGACTTCCGCCTCTTTCTGCTCCTCATGATCTGCGCGGGAGCGTGCGAGCAGGCAATCGCGCAGTGGGCGTCGCTCTTCGCCGAGAAGGGGCTCGGGGTGTCGAAGACGGTCGGCGACCTGATGGGTCCCTGCCTGTTCGGGCTCATGATGGCGATAACGAGGACGCTTTACGGCACGTTTGGCGCGAGACTTGACCTGTCTAAGGTCATGCGGATCGGCGCGGTCGGGATGATCGGCGGGTTTCTGCTGACTGTCTTCTCGCCGATTCCGGTGCTGAACCTTGTCGGGTGCGGGATCGTCGGGCTGTGCGTCGGCGTTTACTGGCCGGGAACGCTGAGCCTCGCGACGCGCGCTCTGCCGCAGGGCGGGACGTCGATGTTCGCGGTGCTGGCGCTCGCCGGGGATATCGGGTGCGCGAGCGGTCCCGGGCTGATCGGGTTCGTCTCGGGCAGGATAAGCGGCGGTTTCGCGCTGAACGGCGGCATTCTGTCGGCGGTGATCTTCCCCGCCGCGGCGTTCGTGCTGCTGACGATCATCCGCGGGAGGTCCGCGAATAAAGTCACGGATGTCCATACCGCGAAATAAAAGACCGGGAGCGGAATGCTCCCGGAAATGTCAGTATATAGGCTTGTTTACCACTTTGCGGTGTAGTTGTGAACGTCCTTGCCGATGAAGCCGACCTGCGCGAAATCCTCCATGTTGTGGCGGATGATGTAGTCGATGTAGCTCATGGTCATCTTCGCGGTGAGGATGTATCCAGCGGGGTTCATGTGCCCGCCGAGGTAGAATTTCTTCTTGAATTCGTCGTCGTAGACCGGCGCGTATTCCGTGAAGTCGAGTACATAGGTGTAGTCGAAGAACTTCTCGAGGTCGTGAAGGAGATTACGGTGCGCGAGTATCTGCTCGTCGCCCTCTTTTCTGCCGCGCGGCATGGTCATGAGGAAGAATTTCGCCTTGGGCTGCATGGTCTTGAGGCGCTGGATGATTTTTGCGTACCAGCCGCAGAAGGTGTCGGCGTTCTTTTCGGGGTCTTCGGCGTTTATGTCTTCAATAGAGCCGACCGGCATTTTTCTGCCGTAGAGGTCGTTTACGCCGAGGGCGATTATGTACGCCTGGCAGAGTTTGTCGGGGTTCCAGAAGTCGTTCGCGTCGGCGAAGGACTGCATGTATTCGATGGCTGTCATGCCGCCGCGGGAGAAGTTGATGACTTTGCAGCCGGCGGCGCGGGCGATGTATTGACCCCATGAGTATTCGAAGTAGTCGTGGTAGCCTTTTTCGGTGCCTTCGGGGTTGGTGGACTCGAACTCGCCGGAGGAGAGGGAGTCGCCTATGCAGCCGATGGTGCGGAAGATGGAGGTGAAGCCGCCGTCGTCGACGATGCGCTCGAGCGGTTTTTCCGCCGGGTCGGCTAAGTATTTGTTGAGATTCATATGTGAGTCTCCTTTCATATTTTTGTACTTTTGATATTATAACACAGTCTGTCTTATTTTTCAATACTTTTCACGAATTTTGTTTGTATGAAGCTTGAGAAAGGAGAGGGTGTCGGGAGGGGGAAACCTTTCTCGAAAGGTTTCCCCCTCCCGACAAGCGAAGGAGTTAGTAGTCATGATCGATAAAGAAATATCCGAAATCCGCCGCCGTATCTCGCCGGAAAAGAATAACATAGACATAATCCGCGGCAGATACATAAACGCGAACCGCGAGACGATATGCGAGTTTAAGTCGTTGTTCGGTCTTCTGACTGAGGACGTTATCGAGAAGTACCTTGGCGTGCTGCGCCGTGTGCTTTCGGGGACAAACGGGCGGAATCTTGTGGACATCGGTTTTTCGATGGGGCAGGTTGAGCACGGGGAGGAGCACGCGGATCTTCAGCTGCTGCGCAAGACCGGGCTTCAGGACGACGAGGCGGCGAAGAGGTTCTTTGACCGCGCGGCGGGGTCGGTGCAGTCGGAGGGGAATACGCTTATTCTGCTCGCGGCTGAGACATATGACGTGCCGGTGAAGAGGCGTGACGAGGGCGGCGACGGGAGCTCGGATTCGATGTTCAGTTATATATTGTCCGCCGTCTGCCCGGTCAAGGAGGCAAAGTCTACGCTGACATATGACCCGGCGGAGAAGGATTTCAGGGTGCGGTCGTGCGATTGGAACGTGGGGGCGCCGGAGCGCGGTTTTTTGTTCCCGGCGTTTGACAACCGTCAGACGAATATTTATAACGCGCTTTATTATACGAAGGATCCGGGAGATTCGGGAGAGGGGTTCCTCGGCGCGGTGTTCGGCGTTGAGCCGCCGGTTCCGGCTGACGAGCAGAAGGAGAAGTTCGAGACGATGCTTGCCGAGACGCTTGAGAATGAGTGCTCTATAGAGGTCGTGCACGCTTTGCATGATGAGTTCGCCGAGAGGATTGACGAGCATAAGAAGACGCGCGACCCGGAGCCGCTTGTGGTGACTAAGCGCGACGTCGTGAATGTGCTTGAGAGCTGCGGCGTGTCGGAGGAGAAGCTCGAGGCGTTCGGAAAGTCGTTTGACGAGGAGTACGGCGCGGGGGCTGATCTCGCGCCGATAAATCTGATTGAGCCGAAGAAGTTCGAGATAAAGACGCCCGACACGACGGTCAAGGTGAACCCGGACAGGGGCGACCTTGTCGAGACGAGGGTGATCGACGGCGTGAAGTATCTGCTGATACGCGCGGATGAGGACGTCACGGTCAACGGGGTCGCTATCAGTATAAAGTAAGGTTCAGAGATCCTTGCGTATTCGCTCGAGAGCGCCTTTCTCGATTCTTGAGACCTGCGCCTGAGAAATGCCGATTTCCCCGGCAATCTCGGTCTGGGTTCTGCCGCGGAAGAAGCGGAGTTCGATTATCCGCTTTTCGCGCGGGGAGAGGCGTTTCATCGCCTCCTTGAGAGCGAGATCTTCGGTCCAGCTCTCGTCGGTGTTTTCAGTGTCGCTTATCTGGTCCATTACATATATAGAGTCTCCGTTGTCCGACCATACCGGCTCGTAGAGACTTACCGGGTCGACTATGGCGTCGAGGGCTGCAACGACTTCAGCGCGCGGTTCGCCGAGCTTATTCGCGATGTCGTCGGCGGTCGGTTCGCGGTCGAGGGTGTGTGAGAGTTCTTCGCGCGCGGTGAGGGCGCGGTAGGCGAGGTCGCGGGTGGAGCGGGATACGCGGACAAGTGAGTTGTCACGCAAAAAGCGGCGTATCTCTCCGATGATCATTGGTACGGCATATGTCGAGAATTTGACATCCTGTGTGAGATCGAAGTTGTCGATTGACTTGATAAGACCTACGCAGCCGACCTGAAAGAGGTCGTCGGGGTCTTCCCCTCTCGACGAGAATCTCTGGACAATCGAGAGGACGAGCCGGAGGTTTCCGGAGATCAGCTCGTCGCGGGCTGCCTTGTCGCCGTCATGCGAGCGTTCGAGGAGGTCTCGTTTTTCCTTGTCGGTCAGGGTTCTGAGCTTCGAGGTGTTGACCCCGCAGATTTCGACTTTATTCAGACGCATTATTATTTCCGTCCTTTGGGAAATGACTTCTGAATAAAGTATTGCCGGAAAAGGTGGAGACTTATGCAGTCTCCCCATTGTGATTATATGGAAGTTCCCTTTTTGAAGTTTTTGAAAAGGGGTGTGGGGGAAAACTTTTTTCCAAAAAGTTTTCCCCCACATTACTTTAGTGTTTGAAGTGTCTCTCCCCGGTGAATACCATAGCGATGCCGTACTTATCGCAGGCGTCGATGGATTCCTGATCCCTGATTGATCCGCCGGGCTGGATTATCGCGGTGATACCGGACTTCGCCGCGCACTCAACGCAGTCGGAGAACGGGAAGAACGCGTCGGACGCCATGACTGAGCCCTTCGCGCGGTCGGGGTCAGCGCCTTCTGTGGTGTTCGCGTATTTGACGGCGAGCTCGAGAGCGGTGATTCGGTTGGTCTGACCGGGTCCGACGCCGGTGGTGGCGCCGTCCTTGGCGAGGACTATGCCGTTCGATTTGGTGTGCTTGACAACCGTCATCGCGAATCTGAGGTCTTCCATTTCCTTCGCGGTCGGGGCTTTTTTGGTTACGACCTTCAGGTTTGCTTCGTCATATACTCCGACGTCACGCTCCTGGATGAGGAGACCGCCCGCGACCTTCTTCATGTCGAGCATATCCTTTGTGTTCGGCTTCGTGATGTCGGGGAGTCTGAGGACGCGGATGTTCTTCTTTCTCTCGAGGATTTCGAGAGCGTCGGCGTCGTAGTCGGGAGCTATCACGATCTCGACGAAGATCTTCGAGATTTCCTCTGCTGTCGCGGCGTCGATCTTCTTGTTCGCGGCGATGATTCCGCCGAAGATCGAGACGGGGTCAGCCTTGTACGCCTTCATGTAGGCTTCGTGGATGGTTTCTCCGACGCCTACTCCGCAGGGGTTCGCGTGCTTGACGGCGACGACGCACGGGGTCTTGTCGCCGAATTCCTTGAGGCAGTCGAGCGCGCCGTTCGCGTCGTTTATATTATTGTAGGAAAGTTCCTTGCCGTGGAGCTGTTCCGCCGCCGCGAGGGTGCCGGTGAACTGGTTGCCGATCTCGCGGTAGAAGGCGCCGCGCTGGTGCGGGTTCTCGCCGTAGCGCATATCCTGCGCCTTTTCGTAGGTGAGGGTGAGCTTTTCCGGGAAGATGTCGCTGCCGGTCTCTTCCCTGAGGTAGGACTGGATGAGCGCGTCGTACGCTGCGGTGTGGTTGAAGACCTTGTAGGCGAGCTTCAGGTTCGTGTCGACCGAGACTTTTCCGTTCTCGCGGAGCTCGGAGAGGACGGTGCCGTAGTCGGCGGGGTCGACTATGACCGAGACGTCCTGATAGTTCTTCGCCGCCGCGCGGAGCATCGTCGGACCGCCGATGTCGATGTTCTCGATTGCTTCGGCTCTTGTGACGCCGGGCTTCAGGATGGTCTGCTTGAACGGGTAGAGGTTTATCGCGACAATGTCGATCGGGGTGACGCCGAGCTTCTCGAGCTGCGCCATGTGCTCCGGGTTCGAGCGGATGGCGAGGATTCCGGCGTGAATCATCGGGTGAAGGGTCTTGACACGACCGTCAAGACACTCCGGGAAGCCGGTGACGTCCGAAACCTGTGTGACCGGGATGCCCGCCGCGTGGATGACCTTGAAGGTTCCGCCGGTAGAGAGAATCTCGTAGCCGAGGTCAGCGAGCCCGCGTGCGAATTCCTCGACGCCGGTCTTGTCGGTGAGACTGATTATTGCGCGTTTTTTCATTTTGATTACCTCTTTTATAAGTAATAACGTTACTTATATTATACCACATATTTCCGGGGAAATCAAGCGTTTCTTTCGATATCCGAAAATTTTACTCTTTGACGGAACTTGACGCCCAAACGGTAAAGTAAATCAGCGTTTTTTTGGTATCGCTGTTCTGTCGTTATATACAATAATGAATCGCGTTTTTGTGCATCACGCTGAAATTTCGTTTTTGCTGTAGTAAACGCTTGACTTCCGTCGTTTATATATAGTAGAATGGTTATTGATGATAACCGGGAAAAGGAGAAATATACAATGAGCACATACTACATAGACCCATATGACGGTTCCGCGGAAAACGACGGGCTCTCGCCGGAGTCGGCGGTGACCTCCCCGCGGCAGATATCGCCGGAGCCGGGCGACAGGATACTCCTGCGCCGCGGAACTGTCCTACGCGAGCCGCTGTTCTCGCCGGACGGCACGCCGGACGCGCCTATCATCTGGGGCGCTTACGGCGACCTTGACGACTGCCTCGACGAAGAGGAGATCGACGACGAGGAGGATATCGACGACATCGGGATGTTCATGGAAAACCGGAAGCCGGTCGTCCTCGGCTCGCTCGATTACACCGCCCCGGAGAAATGGAAATATATCGGCGACAGTCTCTGGGAAGCGAAGGATCTCCCGCGCGACGAGGTCGGGAACATCATGATCGACGGCGGCAGAAGGTACGGAACCCTGCGCTGGTCGGAAGACGACCTGTGCGAGTACGGCGACTTCTGGTTCTCGCACTACGGCGTCATGAGCGGCGGGAAGGGCATTCCGGACGGCGAGGAGCCGAGACTCATCGTCTGCGCCGCCGACAATCCCGGGGCGATATATGACAGTATCGAGCTCTGCGTGTGGGGCAGAAGACAGCTGGCACACGCGACGCATGACGTTATCTTCACGGACATCCGCTTCATGGGCTGCGGCGTTCACGGCTTCGCGGCAGCCGACTCGGAGAGGATTTCGCTGATCCGCTGCTCGTTCGAGGGCATCGGCGGCTGCGTCTGGTCGGCGGACAGGAAGATCCGCTTCGGGAACGCGGTCGAGTTCTGGCGCGGCGCGCGGGATATCCGGGTCGAGGACTGCTTTTTCAGGCAGATATACGACTCCTGCGTGACGACGCAGGGCGCCGGGGAGTATCCGCCTCCGGAGAGGATATCGGTTCGCGGGAATCTGTTCATGAAATACGGCATGGCGGCATACGAGCTGCGCGACGTCGTCCCGCGCGAGGCGGTCTTCGCGGACAACGAATGCAAGTTCGCCGGCTGTGGCTTCGCTATGCGCGGCGACCTGACGCCGAGACGCTCGGAGATCTGGCCGCGCCCGATGGGACACCACATCTTCGCGTGGAGAATAGAAAAGCCGACGGAAAACGGCGCGTTCCGGATAAGGCACAACTATTTCGGCGGCGCTCCGGTCGGCTGCGCGGAGTATTCGCTGATCTCACCGGAAGCCGAGCGGCAGCTGCTGTTCCTCGGCAACGACTACTCCACCGGAAGCGGAGAGCGCCGTATCTGCCGTAACGACGTTTATGTGACCCCGACCGACGATTTCGACGAGCAAAACGGGTACTGAAACTACTCGGTTCTGTCAGATTGCACAGAAATATCGTAAATATTTCGTCGTTCCGCTGAAATTTCCATTTACAGGTTGACATTTCGTTCAGTGTCTGCTATAATGATTTTACAGTAGTAACATAGGGAGGCAGACAAGATGAACAACATAATTTCCGGGATAATCCTGATCTCGCTTTTAGCGCCGATAGCCCTGCCGGTCGCGCCCGCGGTACGCGATTCGGTCGCGGAACCGTACAGCGTCGGGGACGCGGCAACCCTTGACGACGTAATCGCGGCGTCGGACGCGGTACTTCTCTGCACGGTGACAAAGGGCGGCAGCCGTGTCGAGGGCGAGGAGCGGATGCTTAACACGATAAAGTTCCTGAGAGAGCACGAAAAATCCGCCGTCACCGACTACTCGGCGTACATAATCGAGGAATGGACGTCCGGCGATAAGGCGGACGACCGGAATTTCGGCTTCACGCTCCCCGGCGGGGTCTTCGGGTACTTTTCGCTCGACTTCGGCGTGACGCCGATTGAGGGCTCGGACGAGTATTACGACCTGTACGTCCTGCCGGTCAGGCGCGACGGGGACAAGGTCGTCCCGCTGACCGACGCGGGCGCCGCGGTATCCTATTTCCGCGACATGAACGGCAACGGCGTCATAGACCGCGAGGACGAGGGCACACTCACCCCGCTCGGCGGGAACGGCTTCTATGACGGTGTAGACGATCTCTCGGCACTGATGGAAATACTCGACGGAAAATTCGCCGGCGAGGACTGAGAATATGAGGCAAAAAATCCCGCTTCTGCTGACAGCGCTCGCGGTGAGCCTGACGTTCTCCTGCGCCTCTGACGTGCCGGACGAGACGCCGGATGTCATGACCTCTATCGATATCACCGACGAATCCCATGACCATAGAGACAGCGATCCCGATATCCTCCACTGGTCGGGAGCGTTCGGCGACGTGAATACTCTCGACGAGGAGTACGCCGTCTCAGACTACGTGATATTATGCGAAGTGACAGGCGTCGGAAACAGCTTTATGGCGGGAAAGAAAGGCGAAGACCCCGATGAGGACTACATCAGAGAACACTGGGAAGGCATACGCACTCCATACACGGTGAGAGTGATAAAATGCTTCAAAGGCGATCCCGAAGAGGGCGGCGAGCTGACAGTCTGCGGTCTCTGGGGCGAGATGAAGGGTCTGACCCTCGTCACGGACGATCTGCCGACGCCTGAGGTCGGGAAAGTATACATGATGCCTGTGCGCGTATCAGACCCGGACGAGATACTGCCGTACTTCCCCGCCCTCGCGGAGATCCCGGACTACGACACGTCGAAGACGCCCGGGGAGAACGGCGGCGCGGTTCTCGTCCCGGCGACGAAGAATTATGAGTATACTTACAAGGGGTATAAGACGCTGTCGGATATTCTCGAGAATTACCCGAGAAAGCAAGCCGTATGAAAAAAAGACTGCCGGGGCAGTCTTTTTTTCACGGTGATTCACCGCGCGATATGCACGATATTCCCTTCAACCTTCAGCTTCCCCGCGCAGAAAAGCTCCACGGCTTCTGGAAGAATCTTCCACTCCGCCCTCTCCATTATGCGTCTCTGGAGGGTTTCGGGGGTGTCGCCCTCCTCGACCTCAACGGCCCTCTGGAGGATTATAGGACCTCCGTCGCAGACCTCGTTCACGAAATGAACGGTCGCGCCGCTGACCTTGACTCCCTTCGCGAGAGCCGCCTCATGGACGTGAAGCCCGTAGAAGCCGTCGCCGCAAAAGCTCGGTATCAGCGCCGGGTGGACATTTATTATCCTGTTTTCAAACTTCTTAATAAACGCCGGGTCGAGGATTATCATGAACCCGGCGAGAACGACAAGGTCGATCTCCCGTCTCTCAAGCTCCGCGGCGAGAGCCTCGGAATAGCTCTTTCTGTCCGGATAGTCCTTTCTCGGGATGACGATTCCCTCGACGTTATGCGCCTTCGCGCGCTCGAGGGCGTAGGCGCCGTCCTTCGACGAGACAACGACCGAGACCTCGCCGCTCTTTATGATACCGCTCTTCTCAGCGTCGAGTATCGCCTGAAGATTGGTTCCGCCGCCGGAAACGAGGACGGCGACCTTTTTCTTTTCGTTAGCCATAAGTTATCTTCTCGCTGTATATGGCTGATCAGCCTTCGAACTTCTCGCCGGTGATCATCTCGTACGCCTCGACATACTTTGCCTTCGTCGCGGCGACAACATCGGCGGGGAGCTCGGGCGCGGGGGTCTTTCCTCTGAGTCCGTTCGCGGTCAGCCAGTCGCGCAGGTACTGCTTGTCGTAGCTCGACTGGGACTTGCCCGGAACATAGTCCTTCACGCTCCAGAAGCGGCTGGAGTCGGGGGTCAGAACCTCGTCGCCGAGGACGAGCTCACCGTTCTCATCGAGACCGAACTCGAGCTTCGTGTCGGCGATGATTATACCTCTCTCGCGCGCGTAGTCGGCGCAGAGGTTGTAGACCGCGATTGTCGAGACGCGTACAATCGACGCGAGTCCCTCGCCGATCTCGTTTGCCATGTATTCGTACTCCACGATGATGTCGTGACCTTCCGCCGCCTTGGTGGACGGGGTGAAGATCGGCTCCGGGAACTTGTCAGACTCGACGAGACCCTCCGCGACCTTGTGACCGCAGACGGTGCCGTCCTTCTCGTAGCTCTCCCACGCGGAGCCGGTTATGTAGCCGCGGACGATGCACTCGAACGGGATCATCTTCAGCTTCTTGACGAGCATCGAGCGACCTTCGAGTTCCTTGTCGCCCTTGAAGGGTTCGGGGTATTCGTTAATGTCGGTGGTGATGACGTGGTTCTTCACGATGTCCTTCGTTAGTCCGAACCAGAACATCGAGAGTCCGTTGAGGATTTTGCCCTTGCCGTCGATCGGGGTGGGCATTATTACGTCGTAGGCGGAGATGCGGTCGGTGGTGACGATGAGGAGCTTTCCCTCACCCGCGTCGAATATCTTTCTTACTTTGCCTTCAAAGAGTTTGTTGTCCTGCATTTTTATTTCCTTTCAAATCTGTTTGTTTTGAACGTTTACGGAGAAAATACTTGACAAGGGAGTCTTGTGTTACGCGTTAAGTGTCTCTTGGAGCTTCTTGTCTTTCGCTTCAACTCCGGATTCCATGTCCTTCTTGAAATCGTCGAGCTTCGCGGCGAGGGCGTCGTCAGAGAGGGCGAGGATCTGCGCGGCGAGTATCGCGGCGTTCTGGGCTCCGTCGATGGCGACTGTCGCGACGGGGATGCCGCCGGGCATCTGAACCATCGAGAGGAGGGAGTCGAGACCGTCCATTGTCGAGGATTTGATCGGTATTCCGATTACGGGGAGGGTGGTGTACGCGGCGATTACGCCTCCGAGGTGGGCGGCTTTTCCGGCGGCGGCGATGATGACGCCGAAGCCGTTGTCCTTAGCGGAGGACGCGAATTTTTCGACGAGCGCGGGGGTGCGGTGTGCGCTGAAGACGTGAGCCTCAAACGGAATCCCGAACTTTTTCAGTTGATCGAGGCATTTCTGAACAACGGGCAGATCGCTGTCGCTGCCCATGATAACGGCGACTTTTTTCATATTTCAGCAGTACCTTTCGTGTTGCTTTTGTTTGAAGTTTGAGGGAAGAGAGGGGGTGCGGGGGAGAGAAACCACCTTTTCAAAGGAGGTTTCTATCCCCCGCTTAAATATTATTCTTTAACGAGTCTTTCGGTATCGGACGCGATGACGAGTTCTTCGTTGGTCGGGATGAGCCAGACCTGAACTTTGGAGTCGTCGGTGGAGAGTTTTACGGTGTTTGGCTGGTGGTGCATTCTGGCGTTGAGTTCGTTGTCGAGTTTGATTCCGAAGTATTCCATGTCGCGGCAGACGCGTTCGCGGAGTTCGGTGTTGTTTTCGCCCATGCCGGCGGTGAAGACTATGGCGTCGAGGCCGTTCATGGCTGCGGTGTAGCTGCCGATGTATTTTTTGATCTGGTATGCGAGGATGTTGGCGGCGAGGGTGGCTCTCTTGTCGCCCTTGAGGATTGCGGCTTCGATGTCGCGGGAGTCGGACGAGATGCCGGAGACGCCGAGCATACCGCATTCTTTGTTCATGAAGTCGGACATTTTTGCGGGGGTGTAGCCTTCGTGTTCCATTATGAAGGTTACGATAGCGGGGTCGATGGAGCCGCAGCGGGTGCCCATTTCAACGCCGTCGAGGGGGGTGAAGCCCATCGAGGTGTCGATTACTTTGCCGTCTTTGACAGCGGAGATGGAGGAGCCGTTGCCGATGTGGCAGGTTATTATCTTCGTGCCTTCGGTTCTGCCGAGGATTTTGCACATTTCACCGGCTACGTAGCGGTGGGAGGTGCCGTGCGCGCCGTAGCGTCTTATCGAGTACTTTTCGTACATTTCGTACGGGATCGGGTACATCCACGCGTAGTCTGGCATGGTCTGATGGAAAGCGGTGTCGAAGACGAGGACCTGCGGGACGCCCGGGAGAGCGTCGGTTATGCCTTTGATGCCCATGAGGTGAGCGCCGGTGTGAAGGGGCGCGAGGTCGCGGCACTGTTCGAGCTTTTCGATGACTTCGGGGGTGACCTTGACCGACTCGGAGAAGAATGCGCCGCCGTGGACTATTCTGTGTCCGACGGCTTCGATTTCGTCCATAGACTTGATGCAGCCGTGGTCAGCCGACGTGAGGGTGTCGATGAGGATCTTGGTCGCGACCGAGTGGTTCGGCATGGGGAGCTCGGCGACGTAGTTTTCTCTGCCGGGCATTTTGTGGGTGATCTTACCGTCGATACCGATGCGCTCGCAGATGCCCTTTGCCACTACTTCGTATGTAGCGGTGTCGAAGAGCTGATACTTGAGCGAAGAGCTGCCGGCGTTGACGACTAATACTTTCATTTTGAAAATTCCTCCGGATAACATTGATTATTTCAGATTTTTGTGGTATAATCATTATACCCTATATTATAAACCTTTTTTTCACCGATTACAAGTGGATAAACGAAAATTTTGAGGATATTACAAATAATGATGAAAACAGTAGCCGTCATATGTGAATATAACCCATTCCACAGAGGGCACGAATACCAGTTAATGGAAATCCGGCGCCGTTTCGGCGATTGCCGCGTCGTCGGGGTGATGAGCGGCGCGATGACCGAGCGCGGAGAGCCGGCGATTCTCGATAAATATTCCCGCGCGGAGGCGGCGGTGAGCTGCGGCTGTGACCTCGTCGTCGAGCTTCCGGCGCCGTGGTCGATGGCGGGCGCGGAGTTTTTCGCGAGGGCGGGCGTGAGTCTCGCCTCGGCGGTCGGCGCGGACACGCTGGCGTTCGGGAGCGAGTGCGGGGACATCGGCGTTCTCCGGGAGACCGCGGAGTTTCTGTCGTCTGAGGATTATAAATCAGCGATTGCGGCGGCGAGAGACGAGAATCCGCGCCTTCAGGCGGGGGCGCTCCGGAATCTTGTGCTCGAAAAAAATCTCGGTTCTGTTCCGACCGGCTCGAACGATATTCTCGCGATTGAATATCTCCGCGCGACAGCCTCACTTGGCGTCAGGATGGAAGCCGTCACGATAAAGCGCGAGGGCGGCGATTACAACAGCCCGGATAAATGCGCCTTCGCGTCCGCGACGGCGGTGCGGGATATGCTCCGGCGCGGCGAGGACCCGTCGGGGTTCCTGCCCGCCGCGTCGGCTGAAATCCTGAAGCGCGATAGGGACGCCGGACGGCTGTGTATAAAACCGCTCGACGAGGCGGTGAGCGCGTTCCTGCGCCTGTCCCAGCGGGAAATGCGCGGGAAGATGGAGGTCTCGGGCGGCATCGAGAACCGCCTGCACGAGGCTGCGAAGAAGCGTCGGGATATCGAGGGAATCCTCGACCTCGCGTCGGAGCGGAGGTATTCGCGCTCGAGACTGAGACGGGCGATTTTCGGCTCGATGCTCGGCTATACGATGGCTGACCTCGCGGAGACGCCCCTTTACACTTCCCTCCTCGCGGCGAACGAGGTCGGGCGCGGGATGGTGTCCGGAATCACGATACCGGTGATTTCACGTCCGAGCGATTATAAAAGGCTGCCGGGAGAGGCGAGGGAGCAGTTCGAGCGGGCGATACGGGCGGATTATTTGCAGGAACTGTGCTCGGTGAACGGGCTGGAGATATGGAAAAAAAGATTTATCGCAGTTTGATTGGTAAACAATTTGTAAAAAAGATTGCGTATTGCTTGCGTTTAGCAAGCAAGCGTGTTATAATATAAATACACTATTACTTGGAGGTGTCATGATGTCAAGAACTTCAAATGTTTTCGCGAGAGTCGAGCCAGACGTAAAGGAACAGGCGGAGGTCATTCTCACCAGACTTGGGATACCGATGTCGAACGCCATCGGTATGTTTCTGAGACAGGTCGTAATACAGCGTGGCATACCGTTTGAGGTCAAGCTGAACGAAAACGCACCTTTGATGCTCGGAAACATGACGAAAGAAGAACTGAACGCGGAGCTCGAAAAGGGCATGGCGGAAGTGCGCGCCGGGAACACTATCCCCGAACACGAGTTTCTTGAAGAGCTGCGAAGAGACTACGGGCTATGATATACAGCATCAGCTACACGCCGCCGGCAACCCGGGATATACGATGCATTCTCGATTATATCAGCTATGCCCTTTTCGAGCCGCAGGCGGCTCTGTCTGTCGTCAATGCGATAACAGCACGGATATCAAAGCTTGAAACAATGCCCGTGCGCTATCCTGTCTACCGGGACTGGCCGGTGAAAACAGAGAAAATCCGCTATTTCACGGTAAAAAATTACGTAGTGTTCTACAGCTGCAACGAAAAGAATCTTACGGTTTCGATTGTCCGCGTCATATATGGTGGGCGAGATATAGCAGCCGAGCTGAAAAAAACAGATTCATTCCATGCGTAGAAAAACCCCCCGGAAAACAGCAGAAGATGCCGCAAGCGGCATCTTCTCTTATTTGCTCCAGACAATATCCCAGATCGCCATCCAGGCGAACCGCACGGCGGTGACAATCGCGACGACAAGCCCGATAATAAACAGCACGCCGAGATGATCAATTGTCCCGCATACCATCAGAATCAGCGAGATGATCAGCAGTATCGCGACCCGCGCGTAGCTCATAAGCCGTTTCAGAAGCTCTTCCATAATCTGCCTCCCGAGGTTGTTTTTATAATTATAGCACAAAAATAACGATATGTCAATATTTTTCGCGGAAAAATACTCGCCACCCATTGACATTTTTCCTCTGTGGTGGTATAATTCTTACATCAATTATTTTCGGAGGAAAAAATGCTCTACGAATATATTTCAACGACCGAATATCACGGTCGCGAACAGATCAATTTCAAGCTGAACGGCAGGAATTCCCTCGTCGTCCGTCCGGACAGACCGCTCCCGGGAAATCCCGTCATCTGGCGCACCGAGTTCTTTGGCTGCTTCGACTGGGTCGACAAGGCGCTGCTCGAGAAGGGCTGGCACCTCGCCTACCATTCCGCGAGCGATATGTACGGCTGCCCGGAATCGCTCGAGATGCTGCGCGAGTTTCAGGACTTCACGAACGAGACTTTCGGTCTCGCGAAGGAGGCGGTGCTCGAGGGGCTGAGCCGCGGAGGGCTCTACGCCGTCAACTACGCCGCGAAATACCCGGAGCGCGTCCGCGGGCTCTACCTTGACGCGCCGGTGCTCGACATCCGCACGTGGCCATGCGGGTACGAAAATTCGCGTGAGGCGGTCGAGTGCCTCT
>ENA-ORIC01001910-ORIC01001910.1-human-gut-metagenome-genome-assembly--contig:-NODE-1910-length-18269-cov-3.858619_pt1 | contig 18269 bp, 10 predicted proteins | sample MGYA00243023_ERZ508732 | MGnify/ENA primary metagenome ERZ508732 (study PRJEB26277, sample SAMN04329767) | human gut metagenome | biome: human-associated habitat | host: Homo sapiens | place: USA...
ATAGTAAAAAGACATGCCGACAACCCCTTCCAGTTTCGGATCACTATTTCCTACGACCACCTCATCCTCGACATTATAAGCAAAACTCTGGGTACCGTCTTTATGCAAAAAGATCTCACGTCCCGTAGCCGCATCTATTCCGGCAGAGCGGACAGCCCATAAATCCGAAGGACTTCCGCCATCGTAATACCGCAACATATTCTTGGTCTTATTTTCATCATTGAACCGGGACAGATAGGAACTGACATTCCGGTATTCCGAAGTCAGATGCCGCAAGGTCGCGTTTACCTGCCAAAGCAAGTGTTCTTTTTTCAACAAAGCATAATTCAGCACAACCGTATATCCTTTCGTCACCTGTCCGCCGACATTAGCCGGAACGGAGGTACCTCCCGTAGACGAAGGAACTCCGGTATAAACCAACAACGGATCGGTTTTCTTTGAAAAATAATCGAAATTCACCCGCAAACGGTTATTAAACACCACTAAATCCAAACCGATATTCCGGTCCAGCGTTTTTTGCCACTCCAGGTCCGGATTTCCGAAATTATTGATGATAGCGCTGACTCCCCAAGGATTGGTGTGATGATTATTATAGGTATAAATTTTCATCGCAATATAAGCATCGAAGTTCTGGTTTCCGGGATTTCCGATCGAAGCCCTCAGTTTCAGCATATCCAGCCAACCGGCCCCTTCCAGAAAATGTTCGTTGTGGATATTCCATCCAAGTCCCACCGACCAGGTATTGGTAAAAAGTTTGTTCACCCCGAAAATGGAAGCCCCGTCTGCCCGCCAGTTGGCATCCAGCAAATAACGGTTGTCATAAGCATAACCGAGATTCACATAATAGCTGGCCGTCCTTTTCTTAACATCCTGATATACTTTTTTATCTGGATTATATTCCTGAGCAAAAGAAGGGTTGGAAAATTCATCGTCGATAAATCCCCGCATAGTATATCCGTTCAGATTCGAAGTCGACTGGGTAAAACGCATTCCGGCCACCGCATTTACCATATGCCGTTCTGCCAGTAATTTTCCGTAGGTAACACTCAAATCACCGTCATAACCGAAAACGTGTTTTTCCGATTCCGTATAGGCCCCTTTCTCATTATCTTCCTTACCCACAAATTCCGAATTGAAAGGCGAAGAAAATTTCTCTGCCTGCTCGTTGGATTTATTCACCCCTATCCTCGCCCGGATCCTCAATTCGTCTATTACCCGCCAATCGGCTTCAAAGTTGTTGGTTATCCCTAAAGTATGGGTACGATCGAAATTTGTATTAGACAAATCGTAAAACGGTCCGTATACATTTTCGTTTATTATTCTAAAGGTATTTATATCAAAATAAGAAAAAGACTCCAGCACTTTTACAGGTTCTCCGTTTTCGTCCGTTTTCCGGTAATACGGATTGGTTTGGGCGAATCTTTTAAAAGAAACGCTCTCCCGTTCTGCCCTGGTATAATCCACATTCAAAGAATTGGTAAAAGCTACACGGCCTTTCCGGTAAATGAGCCGGACATTTCCATTCAATACATCCCGGTCCGATCCCTTCATCACTCCCTGGGTTTTTCCGTAACTCACCCCGACACCATAACGCATCACTCCGTCGCCACCTTCCAGAAACAAATTGTGTTTGTGTGTCGTAGCAAAACGCAGGGGCTCGTTCATCCAGTAGGTATCCACCCCTCTCCGCACTTCCTGCAAACGCATATTATATTTTCTTTCCTGCTCGACACTTCCCAAATACCCGTCCGGTCCCCAGCTTTGATAAAGTCCGGAAAGCAATTCGAACTGCAATTTTTCCTCGGCATTCATCAAATTATAATCCGACAGATCGGCAAAAGTAAAATTCAGGTTACCGGTATAATTCAATCTCAGCTGCCCGGCTTCGGGAGCTTTCGTTTCTACGACCACGACTCCATTGGCTGCTTTCGATCCATATATAGCGGTAGCGGCTGCGTCTTTCAGCACAGTAATACTCTGTACCCGGTCCATACTCAAATCACTGATCGTCGCCAGAGTCGACTCGAAACCGTCGAGGATAAATAACGGTTGGTTGGGATCGGTATTATATTCTTCGGTCAAACCGATTACACTGGTTTTCCCCCGGATTTCGATATTGGGCAAATGGTTGGGGTCCGAACCGAAGTCATTGTTTTCGATAATGGCAAACGAAGGATCGAGTGTCTTCAGACTTTCGAGTACATTCGAGTTACCGATCATCTTCAGCTCTTTATTGGTAAATGTAGCCGACGAACCGGTAAAGCTTTCTTTCTTTCGGGTAAAAATACCGGTCACCACGACTTCGTCCATCTCGGCCACTTCTGTAACCAAGGTGATATTCAATTCTTTTTCTCCTTTCCATCTCACCGCTTTCTTTTCCATACCGATAAACGAATATACCAATGTCAATTCCTTCATCTCAGGCACAGATAAGACATATTTTCCGTCAGTATCGGTCACCGTACCCAGCGAAGTACCCTGAATCTGTACCGTTACTCCCGGTAGCAAACTGCCTTTTTCATCCGTCACCTTACCGACAATTTTCACTTCCTGAGTTTGTTTCTGCGGTACACTTTTCTGTTCCCGGATAATCACCAGATCATCTTCGATCAGGAAAACAAAGGGACTTCCTTTCAAACAATCTTCCAAAACTTCTTCGAGGCCCACCCCTTTCAAATCCACCGAAACCGGTTGGAATTGTTTCACTGCATCACTGTCATATACAAACTTATATTCGCTCACTTGCCTCAAATATTGAAACACATCCGCCAAAGAGGCTTTTTTCATCGAAATGTCGAATTTTTTCTGTTGTGAATAGACTGCTGCCTGTAAATTCAGCGAACACACGAGTAGAATCAACACCGTCTTCATCATAATCAACATACGGGGTAATTTCGTGAGTACGAAACTACCGTTCCTTAAATTTTTTTTCATACATTTGTAAATAAAGTTAATAATACGCTCTACTCCCCACGAAGGAGTATCGATATGTTAATGTAAAGCAGTACATGTGCCCGCATGTATTGCTTTTTTAATATATCCTACTGTTCGATAACCACCGTTTTTCCGCTTACCCGAAACCGTGCCCGCCCGGTCTTTTCAAGCTTCGATAAAATGGTAGCGATATTTTCATACCGCTGAATATCCAAAGAAAAATGGGCTTCCTTCAAATCCGGTTTGGCGAAAAAGAATTCCACATCATACCACCGGGCCAGTTTGGTCATAATTTCCTCGAGCGATGCCTCGGTAAAATGGAATAGTCCGTTAGTCCAGCCGATATAATCTTCCGCCACCACCTGTTTCAGAGTAAACCGGCCTGCTTCCACCGCCAATTGCTGATCCGGCTGTAATACCTGAGTTTTATCCCCGACAGCTACTTCTACTTTACCCCTGACCAGCGTAGTCGTTACCCGGGAATCCTCCGGATAAGCTTCCATATTGAAAAGGGTTCCTAATACTTTTACCGCCAACTCAGCCGTTCTCACGACAAAAGGCTGTTCCTCCTTCCGGGCTACATCGAAACAAATTTCTCCCTCCATTTTCACCTCCCGCAGCTCCCCCGTAAAACGGACGGGATAAGTCAGGCGAGACTCCGAATTCAACCACACCCGCGTTCCGTCGGCCAAAACTAATTCGTATTCTCCTCCACGCGGTACAACAATCGTATTCCATTCCGCTTTTTCTTCCCGATCCTCCTTCCCGGCATCGTATTTCACCATTTTTCCGGTCGTTACAATCGTAGTTCCTCCCGCAACAGCAATCGTTTGGCTCGAAGAGTCGCCTATACTCACCTGTTCTCCGTTTCCTAAAATCAGTGTCGCCCTAAAACCTTTCGTCCCCCCTGATGTTCCGGCAACCACCGGTTCGGCAACAGGCTCTCTCATCCATAAAAATGTTATACCCAAACAAATAACCACACAAGCAGCTGCTACTGTTACCCACCAATTGAATACCCGCTTTTTCCGGAACAGTTTTTGTTCAAATCCTTCCCATTCTTGCTTTAGCTCCAAATAATCCGGATAATCAATATCCCGAAGCAATCTTTCCCGGATTTCCATATACTCCCTTGCATGCTTTTCAGAAGAGTTTTTCCACACCTCCAAATCCTCCGCCTCACGTCCAGAAAGTACTCCGATCAATTCGCATGCAATCAACCGGGCAATTTCATATCGTTTTTCTAATTCTTGCATTGCTTCAATCAATTATCCAATATTCAATTTTTTTTCTCATTTTTTATATATAACGATCCAATTTAAAAAACGGGTGAGTAGAAAATCCAAAAACTGGATTGAAAGCCAGGCTGCTTCTAATTTATAAAAAGTTGTCCGAATTATGATTTTGTTATTTAATTTGTTATATTTGCAAAAGAATTACAAATTTGGAGAATAAAATGGTACTTGAAATTCGTTTGAGCAACTTCTTCTCAATTAAAGATGAGGTGGTACTGGATATGCAGGCAGCAAGCATACAGACCAAAAAAGCAAAGGAACTTGAAGAAAATACATTTGTATGCGGTAATGAGCGCTTGCTTAAAACTGTTGCCATTTATGGTGCAAATGCCTCAGGAAAGAGCAGTGTTATCAAGGCTATTCGCGCTTGTGTGGGAATGATATTCTCATCTCACAATTACAACGAGAATACGATATTTGCCTTTACTCCATTCAAATTCGGGAGCATTGGCAAACCAAGTACATTCTTCATTCGCTTCCTTCTTGAGGGTATCGAATATGAATATTCTTTTGAACTCAATAAAGTTGAGATACTGAAAGAGGCTCTGTACTACTATCCCAATGGTCGTCGTTCACTGATATTTTCTCGTGATGAGACAAAGGGACCCGACAAAAAGGATATCTATGAATTCCGTTCGGTGATTCGCCGCCCTATGGATGTTGCTGCCAATACATCCAGGAAAACGCTTTTCGTGTCGCGTGCCAGTCAGATGGATCGTGATGTTGCAAAAGATGTTTTCCGGTATTTCAATGAGCGTTTTATTCTGAATTATTTCGGATATAATTCGTTCTCTGTCGAGCGCTTGTTGAATGAGAACAAAGAGCAGTTCCTTAATGTGCTGCGAATTGCCGACAGCGACATTGTCAAAATCGACAGCCGGCACGAGAATAAAGTCCTGTCTACTGCAGTGATTGACCCTGCAGACAATCAAATATTGTCAGTAGAAGATATTCAGAAACCACAGCTGGTCATTACGACCTATCACAGAAATAACCCGGATGTTCCTTTCAACTTTTTTGCAGAAGAGTCTGATGGAACACAGCGTTTATTCAGTATGATGCTGACGATTCTGGATATCGTCAAGAATAATAAAATCTTGTTGATAGATGAAATTGAGACGCAGTTGCATATAAAACTGGTAGAGTATATTATTGGTTTGTTCAATAAAAGCGAATCGGCGCAGCTGATATATACTACGCACAATACATACCTGCTTAATACCAACAAGTTACGTAAGGATCAGATATATTTTGTCAACAAACGGGATGACGGGTCCTCGGATTTGTATTCGCTGTTTGATTACAAAGATTTCCGCGACGGGCTGGATGCAGAGAAGGCATATCTGCAAGGTCGTTTTGATGCCATCCCGTATATTGACGAACAGACGGATAGTTTTATAAAATAGAAACTGATATGGGACGACAAATAAGAAAGTCCAAAGGCAAAACAATGAAGCCAAACTTCTTTGTTTTCTGTGAAGGGGAGTCTGAGGTTGCCTATATCAGTCACCTCCGTTCACAATACCGTGCGCCTATTCAGATTATCCCAAGAAAGAGCGATTCGAACATATCCGTTCGGTATATAGAGAATTGCAAACGGGAATATGTTGCAACCCAAAATGATAAAACATTTCTAATGTTTGACCTAGATGTAAACGGAATGCTGGAACACCTGCAAAGTATTCCAGATGTAGTATTGCTGGTGTCGAATCCGTGTATTGAGTTGTGGTATTTGCTACACTTTGAGGAGTGTCATGCCGAACTAACTCAAAACGCTTGCATAAAAAAACTGAAAAGACATCTTGAACACTACACAAAGGGAACTTTGGCATTAAATGAGAAACAGCAACTGTCCGAAAAGACATCAAAAGCAACAGCAAGAGCCAAGGTGTTGAAGACATATAATAATCCATCAACTACCATCTATAAAATGATAGAATTGCTGGAAAGTTCGTAATTTGAAGATTATGAAGAATAGAGAAATAACATCAGCTATTACCAGAGAATTTACGAGAGATACAGACTAAACAATAATGAGAGTTTGTGTTTTACATTGGAAAATAAAGGCTTGTAAATCTCAAAAAAACAATCAAAAATGTATATTTGCAAAAACGTTTATTTATTTTATCCGTTTCAATTTTTAGACGAACGTTTTTCACAGGATGTTGACCAATAGCCAAGGATTTAAAAGATTTTTCGAGCTCTATTTCGAACCCGTATACCGTTTTGTCCGGAAATATACGGAAGAAGATGCTATTGCCCGGGACATTACACAGGATACATTTATCCGGCTTTATGAGCGCAGAAGGGATTTCGACGTGCCTGAAAAAGCAAAATCTTTTATCTATATCACAGCCCGGAATCTCTGTCTGGATCATCTTAAACACCAGAAAAATAAAACAACAATACCAACAGACACAATCGGTATCAGAGGCCAAAGACCCGGATTTTTTACATGAAATCACCTATCAGGAAACTTTGCGGATTCTCCATCAAGCTATCGATACTCTTCCCCCTCAAACCCGAAAAATCATTTTATTGGGTCTGAACGGAAAAAACAACAACGAAATCGCCGAAGCCCTGAACATTTCGGTCAACACGGTAAAATCCCTGAAAAAAAGTGCCTACACCAGTTTGAGGGGGCAATTGAAAGATCCCATGCTCTTCCTGCTTTTCTTATTAATCGATAGTTAATCAGCAATCACAACGTATATATAATAATTGATACTGATTTTTAGAATCAACACCTAAAGCATATATCTGATTTTCTCCATCTCCGCAAAGACCATATATCTCATAATCTTTGGGAAAGTCATAGCGATATCGGGGACGTCCTTCCCAGGTCCAAAATAATAAATAGCGTTGCCCGTTATTTTGATAGAGAGTAATGATGTATTTTTCTGAATCTATTGACAATCCCGGGAAAAAATAAAAAACCAACTGCCTCTCCAGATTGAGTTGGTCTTGAAAGGTAAGCAAAGTGTGAGGAATCGAAATTCTTTTTACGGGTTTTATCGTAAAGCGATCTACATCTATCAAATCGAACAATTGATAATATTTTCTGAAAACTGCAAATCTGTTTCTGTTCTTTTGCTTGATAATAAACGCGTCATTCCAATAGTCGGGAGAGAGTAAAGTCATTTCCTTTTCTGTAGGAGGATAACAGGAAGTTGAAGGATAAAAAGCCTGATGAGACTGTTCATATACACCATATCGTGTTTTTTTTGTCGTAGTCTGACCGAAAAAATAAGTTGCTGTTTCATCTGTCGGATAAACACTAACAAAATAATAGTCGTCTAACCAGTTAAAAGAATCCTTGTTTCTGATACGAAAAGAATAAGTCGCGACCTCTTTGATCGTATCGCGAATTAGTATATCCATCCTGCATTTCCTGGCCAATTGAATACTTGTTACCATACTATCATTCAGTTTGTATAATAAATGGGCACCATCGACATTCTTATATTGGGAAAGTATCTTTCCGGGAATATGATAGGTATGAAGAACTGTCCCACGCATTGCATGACACCTGTCCCATACAACATAATCTTTAAGCATAACCATTGAAACCGTATTACTCAAGATATCGATATCTGTCGTATATACAGGCAATAATTCCAAAGTACCTTTATCGCTGAACTGACTTAAAAACGGATTAGAAAAAGAACAACCAGTCAATACTAACACCGGAATCATAATGTATCTAAATATCATTTTCCGCTCGATCGATTTCATTTTTATACAGGGTAGCTATTTTATTTGAAATAATAGGGTTACCTATTACTACAATTTTTCCGTTAGGATCGATTAAAAATGTGTTCAACAATTTATTATCTGGCAATTTATTCATTTTTATATAATGATTTTCAGGATCATATATAATGGGCTGTGTAAAATGAATGGATCTTTCATTCATGATTTCAAAAGATGAATATATCTCAGCATAAATAAAACACAGAAACCTTACCTTATCTGGTGGGAATTGTGATAAAAGTTGTTTCCATTTTATAAGATCTTCAACGCAAGCATAACAATCCCCATAAATATAAGTTGTGATTCTATAAATTGAATCACTCGTATATTTAGCAGGATTTTGAAGATAAATCGAATCACTACATTGCTTAATTAAAATATGCTGAGGTAATTTAAGTTGTCTATTTAAATATCGATTAACAAATTGAGTATATTCTTTTGTCGAAGTTTGGCATGAAATACAGGATATAAACAACAAAATACAAATGTTTAGCTTCATTACTTTAAAGTTTAAAATGAATCAAATTGTAATTTTCTCCAATTAAAGCGATACCATAAAAATTTAATGAATCATCTCCAGTAAAATTTAATAAATGACAGGGAAGTTTATAACTATTCAAAGGGTTTCCATCCCAATCAAAGGTCAGAATAAACTCCGAATGATCTTGTTTGTATAAAGCACACACATACTTCGATAAACCGACAAGTTTAGAGGTGAAGACACGATTGGGTGTGCCTTTTTCACTCGGTCTATATACCCCGGACACCATTTTCCATTTAAAATGTGTAAAAATATTTCTTTTCACTAATATCAGTGAGTCATTTTTTATTTCTAAAATATCGATTATGTGGTGTTTATCTTTAAAAGCCATATACTTCTTCATTCCAGGGTGACGAACAATATGACTGTAATATATTCTAGATTTTCCGTTCAAGGTCAGATTGTCATTCACCCCTTTAGGATAAGATATAAAGGGCCTTAACATTTTACTGTTACGATTATATAAAGCATAGTTTTTTTCTAAATTACCAGTTCCTGTAACAAAATAAATCGAGTCGTTTCCATAGTGGACATCTAGCATAAAATGATTGGTCGGATAGGAAGGTAAAAAAATGATGGTATCATTACTTAATTGCAAAAACATCAATTTGGCAAGAGTCCTGTCAAATATGAAAAGAATACTATCATTAATTTTTTCTAAACCGTATCCTTCAGTAAATTCATTATTTCCTCTTCCCCTTTTACCAAAATTATTTTTTTTATAATGAATTAAATCTATGGATGAAAAAATAGTATCTCCCGTAAATTGTGAATAAATAATTTTATCTTTCATTTTGACCATGCTAGGTATAAAATCCACAACCAAATCGGTAGAATCCAGCACGGTAATTTCAATATCATGAGAAGGTATGAAATTTTTTAAAAAGTTGTTTTTTGTATTCTGAGATCTATTGCATGAGAAAAGCAGGAATAAATGACAGAGTAAGATAAAATATGGACTCTTCATCATACTAGGTATTTTAATCAAAATATCAAATAAAGTTCTGAACACATAGTAATAAATACTCTATATCCAGAACATACTATATTTCTCTATAAACTAATAACAATTTAATCCTACATCTATTGCATGTTTTTCAACCCAACCTCTTCCTTGATAACCAGGGCAAAAATGGCTTTGTCCATCATTAATATATCCTGTTTTATTTCCAGGATTATTGGGATCGGCAGGTACGCTATAATCATAATATAGACAGCCATGTTCTTCTTCCGGACATTTAACACAAATGCATGAATATTCACCTGCAGCAGAAGCAGAACTTGCTTCCAATAAAGTCTTCAAATTGACTTTATTTTCATGATCAGCTGTTAAACGAGATTCAACCATATTTATTATGGTTAGGATAAATAAAATTCCTAATAAATATTTTTTCATAATATTGTAATTTATAATTCTCTCAATATTCTCACTCATTTATACAATATAATCTTCACCTAGTGATAATTATAACAATATATTTACTTACATGATAGCCTCTCTTTCTTTTTACGTTATTTTCTCCTGAATTCCCATCAGTTTGTTTTCAATTTTTACACCATCAGGTGATATTCAGCAATAAAGATCAGTTTAATTATTGGGAAAATGAAACATTTGACACAAAGTTTTGTCCTATATTTGTCCCATGAATTGTTAAATCTGGCCAGAAAAACTCAATATCATGCAAAGAAAATTCGAATAAAGAATGCAGTTAGCGGGTCCTTTATTTTTTTTCAATCCGGTTAAAACGGTAAGAGAAGGAAAGCATATAATAATCCTGCGTACTGGTCGAACTATTCATCCGGGTGTACAAATCGGTCACGGAATAGTGCACCTGACTGCGGTCACGGAAGATATCGTTGGCCCGGAATACCAATTCGGCCTGTTTCTTTTTACCGAATTTCTTACCCAATTCAAGGTTCAGACGATTATTCGACCGGCTGGTCACTGTCCCTGTTTTGTTCCAATAATAAGTATAAAAATAGTCTCCTCCCACAAAAAAACCTTTCCAGAAAAGCCACCTGCAATTGGCCATTACCGTCTCTTCGAGATTCTGAGCTTTACCGGTGGATGAATTCCGGGAATGGGAATAGCTTGTAGCATGCCGGCAATAAAAGTCGAAATTCTCCGATAAGTCGGTATTGACGCCGATACTGATTTGTCCCCGATGCATCTGAGTGACATTCTGCTGATCATCGTAAATCGAGGGTTGATGCGAATAACTGTAATCTCCCCCGAAATCCAAATGGATTTTTTTCACCGGCATCGAATAATTGGTATGTACATTCATACTCCACATCCCATTCAAATTCACCGGCATGGTCAACGAACCTCCCTTCGACACCAAATATCCATCGATCAAGGTGTCTTTACCGATAAATTTTACATTGGAAGAGATCTGATTGATCGTCTGCTGTACATCGAAATTAGCCCAGAAAAACCGGGAATTCATCGGTTCCGAACTGGTATACCTCATCGAAAGATGATGCGAATAAGACTTTTTCAATCCAGGATTTCCCTTAGATACTTGTAAGGGATTGCTGACATTCAATACATCCTGCAATTGCACGGCCGACGGAGAAGAAGTATTTCCATTGTAGTTGACACTGACATTCCGTTTTTCACTCATCCGGTAGGATAGCTCTGCCCGGGGTGAAATATCGAGATAGTTGGATCCGACCAAAGAATCGGGTTTCCCGATAAACCTGTTCCGGTTTTCCATCTGCATCAGACGCAACGAACCACCCCCGTTCAGCGTAACTTTCTCTTTATGATAATTATAATTTACCCCGAAATTCTGACTGACTTGTTTATTGACCGATTTATTCGTTAAGGCCGTATCTATCCCGATCAGCTCTTCGAATACGGCATCCCGGTAAGCCAGGCTATGCCGGTCCGCCTGATCTTTACTCGTCAGGAAATGATAATTGAAGCTAATACGCGCAAACTTCGTCAAAGGCTCGGAATAAGACAATCCGGTACCTATAGAATAGTTTATCCGTTCATTATCGTTTTTCTGAAAACGCAAACTATCTCCCCGCTCGGTTATTTTCTCGTGTATATGCTGATAATCACCGGAATTCGATTCATTATACCCTCCACTGAATTGAAACGTCAAGGTACGTCCTGTCTTTTTAAAAGCATGCATCCACGAGAAATTACCTCCTGCCCGTTTACTATCGTTTTTATTGATGGCTTTCGTTTCTGTTCGATTTAAGGTATCCCCGTTTTCCATACTGCTATTCCAGGACAAACTCTCCTGATTTCCCCGGGAAATAGTAAAATCAGGATTGAACCGGATCCGGTTCTTGTCATTGATCTTGTAATCCAGACTAAAATTAATTCCATGACTTTGATTATCCGAGTTCGAATGACTCTCATTATCGTACACGCGGCTTTCATAATTCCCGGTAGGCAAATATTCCTGACGGGAAAGGGAAGCAGAATTATTTACGTTCGCGTTCCAACGGTAATTTCCGCTCACCTGCAGTTTCTTATTGATCTGTGACGAATAATTACCCCAAAGTCCATGGTTCTTATTTTTGTTCCCTTCATCCCGGTAACGGGCATCCGGCAAGTCGTTCAAGGCCATCCGGCCGGCATTTCCGCTAAAAGTAATCTTTCGTTTCCGGTCGAATAAATTCAACGATACAGAAGCAGAATAGGATTTATCTTTCACCTTTTCCAGCCCATAAGCCAGTTCGCCGCGTCCGAACACCTTCATCTGGTTGGGATTCCGGGTTTCGATATTCAATGTACGTGATTTACTCCCATCGTCATAACCCGAGAATTTAGCCTCCTCACTTTTATCATCGTACATTTTTATACGGGCAACGAGTTTAGCCGGAAGATTCTTCAAAGCCGCAGCAGGATCATTGATCGCATATTCCATCCCATCGATGGTGATTTTTTTCACTTCCTGCCCCTGGGCCATAATTTTCCCGTCTACAATCTCGAAACCCGGCAATTTCTTCAACAGTTTTTCCAGATCGGCATCTTCAGCCAAGTGGACAGCCGCCGCATTGAACTGTAAGGTATCTCCTTTCTGCACAGTGAGCGGAGGCCGTGCCGATACCACCACTTCGTCGAGAATAAGTGCTTTCAGGGAAATGTCCCCGACAGCAGTATGTCCTTCCAACACAACTTTTTGTTCCAACGGCCGGAAACCGACAAAAGAGACTTTCAGCCACTGTTCGCCAGCCGGTAATTTCCCGACATCGAATTTTCCCAGCGAATCTGTAACAGCTACCAAAATTCGCTTTATCCCTAAAAAAATATGAGCGCCAGGGAGAGGCTTCCCATCCTCTCCGCTGACCACTCTGCCCGATAAACGGCAAGAGACCGAATCCGACAATACCTGAGCCTTTAAACTGCCTCCCAAGCACAGCAGACAAAGCAACCATACTATCTTCATCGTCCTCTGTCTTTTATCGTTTTTCTGAAACAGAGGGAGGGACCGCCCGTTCGGCCACACCTCGTTTATAATTCGGACGGCTGCTCATCACAAAGTGTAAATCCGCTCCATCCTTAATATCATTATAGGTTATATACGACTTATCGTACTTCTTCCCGTTCAGATATACTTCTTTCACAAACACATTTTTAGCCGACCAATTCTTGGTAGTCATCCGAAGATGTTTACCGTTGCTCATCTTCATATCGACCGCAGCAAGCCCGGGAGAACCCAGATTATACACATTGCTGGACGGAGCTGTCGGATAGAATCCCATGGTATTGAATATATACCAGGCCGACATCTGTCCGCAATCGTCATTTCCACTGAGTGCATCCGGCTTATTCCCATAAAAGGTATCCATGATATAACGCACCTTCTCCTGGCATTTCCAGGGTTGTTTCAGGTAATTATAGAAATACAGGATCTGATGGCAAGGCTCATTACCATGCCAGTAAGCCCCTACCCGTCCCTGAATATCGTGTGCTCCGGGGATATTATCGGCCATCTGGGTAACGAACATCGAATCGAGGCGTTCCCGGAGCAAATCTTCTCCGGCTTCATTGATATACCCCTGCACATCATGAGGAACATACCAGGTGTACTGTAAGGTGAAACCTTCGGTAATATCCCCCCAGCCATTGACAGATCCCGGACCTTGATAAGCGATCGGAGCGAAAGGAGTGCGCCAGTTGCCTTTACTATCCCGGCCACGCATATATTTCGTCCCGGGATCGATCAGGTTTTTATAAGATAAAGCCCGCTTCATGAAAAATTCATAATCTTCGGTTTTTCCAAGCTTTTGAGCCACCTGAGCAATACAATAATCGTCATAGGCATATTCGAGGCTCTTGGATACCGATTCTTTCTCCTTATCGAAAGGGACCCAACCTAACTCGGTATATTCCGGCAGACAATCATAGTTGGGATTAGTCGCCGTAGTCTTCATCGCCTCGTAAGCCCGTTCATAATCGAATCCCTTCACATCTTTCATGATGGCATCGGCAATCACCGATACAGCATGATATCCGATCATACACCAGGTTTCGTTGCCATAAAACGACCAGACCGGCAACATATGTTCGACACTCTTGTCATAATGGGCCAGCATCGAGTTGACGATATCGGCATTGATATCCCGTTGCACCAGATTGAATAAGGGATGTAATGCCCGGTAAGTATCCCACAAAGAAAAGACGGTATAATTGGTAAAACCCTCTGCCTGACCGATATTTTTATCCAACTCTCTAAACTTCCCGTCTGCATCCTGAAAGATAAAGGGATGCAGGAAAGCATGATAGACCGACGTATAAAAAGTCTCCCTCTGTTCGGGCGTAGCCTCGATCTTAAATTTCGACAACTGCCCTTCCCACAGTTTTTCGCCTTCAGCTTTCAGGCTTGCAAAAGTTTTTCCTTCCAATTCCTGCATATTCAGTTTCGCCCCATCACTGCTCACTGCCGAGACAGCGGTCTTCACCGTAACCACTTCTCCCTGACGGGTCGGGAAACGCATCCAGAAACGCAGGTCTTTTCCCCAGGCTTCGAGACTACTCCGGAAACGGTTAGTATTGTATTTCACCGGAATAGTATCCTGCATAATTCCAAAATCCCGGAAAGGTTTAGAAAATACAGCCGTAAAATAAACATGCCGTTCCGGTCCCCACCCTTTTACCAATTTATAACCGACAAGGGTCGAATCGTTCTCCACCCGAAGATTGCTCCAGGGACAACTCTGCCACAAGGTATGGTTCATGTCCAGCAGGATAAAAGAACTGTCCGACTCGGGATAGGTAAACTGCAGGATTCCGCTTCTAATCCCTGAAGTCATTTCTGCTTTTACCCCATAATCCAGCAGGTCTACGCCATAATAGCCGGGACTGGCCCATTCCTGTTCATGGCTATAGCGGGAACGATAACCGGTATCCGGATTTTCATGCGTCCCCGGAGTGAAATGAATCTTTCCGGTCCCGGGCATGAACAAAAAATCGCCCAAATCGGGGATACCGGTTCCGCTTAGGTGAGTCAGGCTAAAACCCAACAGCGTTTTATGATCGTATTTATATCCGGCTGCCGCATCGTAATAATCGGCATCCGTATCCGGGCTGATCTGAATACCTCCGAAAGGAATTTGTGCCCCGGGATAGGTATTTCCATACCCCGAAGTACCCACCAGCGGCCGTACATAAGAAATCAAAGGCTGTTGCTGTGCACTCACCGTCGCAAAAGCCAACAATCCGCCGACGGTAACCATAAATTGCAATACTTTTTTCATATAAAACATTTTATCCGTTTCTATTTCGTCATCGAATAGGGCTTTTGTTCTTCGGTGAACACTCTTTTCTTATTCGGCGTACTGCTCATTTCAAAAAAGAGCTCTCCACCGTTACAAATATCCTGATGAGTCAGATAAGCTTTATCGTATTCCCGTCCATTCAGTTTCACCGATTTGACATAACGGTTTTTAGCACTGACTTTCGGAGCTTTGATCACCAGATCTTTCCCATTTTCCAAATGTACGGTCATTTCCTTCAGATAAGGAGCTCCCAGTACATACTGGTCGGATCCGGGACATACGGGATAGAATCCCATAGCCGTAAAAATATACCAGGCGGACATCTGCCCGCAATCATCGTTACCACACAACCCGTCGATATTATTGCGATACATCCGATCCATAATTTCCCGCAGGCGGTATTGGGTTTTCCAAGGTTGAGAAGTCCACATATACAGATAAGGAATATGCTGGCTGGGTTCGTTACCATGCACATAATTACCCATCAAACCTTCTTTGGTAATATCCTCGGTATTTTCGTAGTATTTTGCCGGCAATTCCATGGTAAACAAAGAATCCAACCGCTCGATAAAGCGTTTGTCTCCTCCCATAAAAGCCTTCAGGCCATTCACATCCTGAGGTACATAAAAAGAGTAATTCCAGGAATTACCTTCGATAAACCCTTGGCCATGAGTATCCAGCACATCGAATTTTTCCTTCATCTGTCCGGCAGCATTCTTCGGCCGGATAAAACCCAAACGCTCGTCCACCAGATGTTTATAGGCTCCGGCCCGCTTCAGGTAAGTATCGGCCACTTCCCGGTCGCCCATTTTCTTCGCCATATGATAGATCGCCCAATCGTCATAACCATACTCCAGGGTGACCGATGCCGAACTACCGCTCTTTTCCATCGGCACATACCCCAATTCCATATACTCTTTCAATCCTTCGAGGTATGGAACGGTAGAAGTACTCACGACAGCTTCCAGGGCCAGTTTTTCATCCATCGGAATACCTTTCACGTAAGCATCGGCTATGACCGAAGCCCCATGATATCCGATCATACACCAGTTTTCATTGGCCATATGCGACCAGATAGGAAGCAAACCATGTACACTCTGCCGATAATGAGCCAGAAACGATGCCACGATATCTTTACTACGTGACGGATAGAACAAATTGAACAAAGGGTGCAGAGCCCGGTAGGTGTCCCAAACAGAAAATACCGTATAATTCGTGAACTGATCCGCCTGATGGATCTCCTGATCCAATCCCCGGTAAGAACCGTCATGATCCATATACACCGATGGATTGATCATGGTGTGATACATGGAAGAATAAATATTACAAACCTGATCATAATCCCCCTTTACATCGATCACACTCAACGCATCTTCCCATTTCTGTCCGGCCTGCGCACACAACTGCCCGAAATTTTTACCCGCAGTCTCGATCCGCAGATTATTCAATGCACCGCTGGCACTCACCGGTGAAAGTGCAACTTTCACCTCCAAAGGCGTTCCGTCCGACAAGTCGAAATCAAAATAAGCCACGACATTCCGTCCTCCGATTTCGGGAAAATTGCGGTAGATATCGAATTTCCGCCACATTCCGTTATACAGCATCGGTTTCATCTCTTTATATCCGTAACCCCGGATCGGTTTTGAGAAAGTAATCGCAAAATAGGTGTAGTTCACCCGGGCCCAACCATTTGTAATCCGGTAACCGGTCAGCAAAGTATCGTTTTCTACCCTCAGATTGGCCCAAAGCACTTTTCCGTCGTAATTATAAATACCATGTTTCAGATCGAGGAGGATATGTCCGTCTCCTTTCGGGAAAGTATATCTATGTATCCCTACCCGTTCGGTGGCTGTCAATTCTGCCTTCACCCCATAATCCTCGAGCATCACGGAATAATAACCCGGCCAGGCTTTTTCTGTGGCATGTGAAAAACGGGAACGATATCCGCTATCGGGGTTTTCAGCCGTTCCCGGGTTAAATTTAATATCTCCGGTTACCGGCATAATCAGGATATCGCCTAAATCCGAATGCCCGGTTCCGTTAAAGTGCGTATGACTAAACCCTACAATAGAACTATCCCGGTGCTGATAGCCGGCACAATACTCGTATACCCGCGGTTGATAGGTTCCGTTTATATTATGCGGAATCGTATCGGTATCCGGACTGAGCTGTACCAACCCATGAGGTACGCAGGCCCCCGGGAAAGTATGCCCCATGCCGTTCGTGCCGATCAACGGATCCACATAATCGATTTTCTTCTGACCGTTTACCGATAATCCGCATATCAATAACGCCATTGTAAGTAAGTTTCTATTCATCTATCAAAAATTATTTCAGTTTTGTTTATTATGATGTTTCAAATATTCCAAAACAAATTTGAAGGTGTTTTTTGCCGGTTCGTCTTTCGCCTGAGCATATAGTTTTTCTCCCAAAGCAATGTATCTCGCCCTATCGGCCGGCGAAGCCTCGGCTACAATCCGGTCGCAAAACTGAATATAAGGAATTTCCTTGGTCTTGAATTTCGGAAATTCAGTTTCACAAACCGAAATCAACTCTTCCACCCCCTTCTTCAAAGCCGTTTTCGCCACCGTTACATAGGCTTGCAATTCCTCGTTCGTGTTCAGCTTCAAAGCTGCAATCTCACGTCCCAAAGCGGTAAGCTGTTTTTCAGTCCATATTTTTTCTTTCTGCGAAAGGACTTTCAAAAGCTTTTCGGTATACCGTTTATCCAATTCCTGTTCCACCTTTTCCTTACCGACCGTTTTATTGAAACGCTTGTGATTTTTCAACAGCCAGGCTTCATTAGCCGAACCTTCCGGAGTCAGTTTCGGATTGCTGAAAACAAACCAATAGGCCTCTTCCACCTTCTCTTTATCACTCAGCGTATTTATCAACTCGGCAGCAACGGCCTCCATCGCCGGATCATAATACCGAATCAGCATTTTCAGGTACTTCACCATAAATACTTGTTCCCGGTTACCGCTTTCATACTTCGCTTTCAA
>ENA-ORIC01001921-ORIC01001921.1-human-gut-metagenome-genome-assembly--contig:-NODE-1921-length-18201-cov-3.919278_pt1 | contig 18201 bp, 17 predicted proteins | sample MGYA00243023_ERZ508732 | MGnify/ENA primary metagenome ERZ508732 (study PRJEB26277, sample SAMN04329767) | human gut metagenome | biome: human-associated habitat | host: Homo sapiens | place: USA...
AGCAATACGCTTGAATACAATGTTGTTTTAAATGGATTGACTTTCATTTACACTTTCTCCTTCTTGGTTAACATTTTATTAACCTATTATCTTCACCGTTTAATATACTACCGTGATTTTCAAAATTTGGCAATAGTTTTCTGAAAAAAATATTATATATTTGCTACATGTTTTTAAAGTTTGACACACTTTTGTTATAATTTAACCATTTCTTTACAATTAATTGTAATTCGTAAGGGGTTCATAGAGTTTTCACTTATTACTTTCTTACAGCCGTTCATTTTTTTCTCATAAAGGACTGTTTCTAAGATAGCATATGTTTTCTACTACATTCGGGTTATCATGAAGTGACCTCTTCATTACTAAAAACACATAAAAAACACCTTCAAGACCTTGACTTTAAGCGCTTTTAATCATATACTTGAAAAAATGTTAAGAAAGTTGGAGGACTTTTCAATGACTAAAAAAGAAATGAGATTGCTGATCCTTCTTGGGATTAGTATTATTTTAGCGAACCTTGTACTGCGTTTGCTTCTTAGGCCTCTGCCTGATAATATAGGTTATCTCATTAAAACGCTTGGCCTTATGTGTCTATACTATTTCCTCGTACAGAGACGCCTTGGATTAAAGATCAAATCGACTAAAAAGATAAGTTGGTCTGAAACCTTAGGGGTTTGTTGGTTTCTTCTTTTGGCAGATTTTTTCTATGTTTCTGCTAGTGCTTTTGGTATCACTAAGGCACCCCATATGATTGGCACTGCCTTGATCATTGCCTTAGGGGCTGGCTTTTTTGAGGAATATGTTTTTCGTGGACTCTTCCTTAAACTCGCCTTTCAAGATGGTATTAGATCTTCAAAACAGGTTTTAGGAGTCGTTTTCTTATCTGCCATATTTTTTGGACTGGCCCACCTTGGAAACCTCACTCACCAACCCTTGAACGCTACCTTGTTCCAAGTTTATTATGCGACAGCTATAGGCATATTCTTTGCTGCTATTTACCTACGTACTGGTAGCCTCTGGTGGACTATTATTCTGCACTGTTTGGTTGATTTTGCCAGTGTTCTTCTCTCGCAATCAACACAGGCTGCACCAGCTACAAGTATCTGGAATTTCATTTTCTGGCTACCTTTAATTGCCCTAGGACTCTTCCTTATTCGTCCTAAAAAATTGAAAGCCATTAGATATCTTAATGACTAATATTTCAAACTGCATCCCACAAGTTAGATTTTTGGTGTCTAACCTGGGGATGCAGTTTTTCATTTATCAGCACCACATTCTTACAACTTATCTCAATTTCTATTATTACTCCTAAAACGATTTAATCATAGAAATTTCATATCAGGTCTTCATCTATTCCTATCAGAATTTTGCTGATTTTAGACTTCTCATTTTGTTATAATATGACCTACAATCATATTTTTTAAAGGGGATGCTTATGAATTTTCAACAATGTCGCTATGTTCAGACTATCGCTGAAACAGGGTCTTTTAGTAAGGCTGCTAAAAAACTCTTTTTGACTCAACCTAATCTCTCAGCATCCATCCGTGATTTAGAGGAAGAACTTGGAGTCCAACTCTTTGAACGTTCCAATACAGGAGCTAAACTAACTGATGACGGTCATGATTTTCTCAAATACGCCAAACGTATTCTTGGAGAGCTAGATTTACTAGAAGGACGCTATCGAAAATCCTTTAAGAAATCATTCACTGTTGCCAGTCACCACTACGATTTCTTGTCACTTCCCATGGCTCACATTGCCCAACGTTTTCGTAGTGATTATCAAGAATTTCAACTGATTGAAACAACAACTAGGAAGATTCTCAAAAGCGTTGAAAGCTTCGAAAGTGACCTGGGGATTATTTATCTAGATGAAGATAACGACCATATCCTAGAACGCAGTTTCCAACACATGGATTTAACTTTTACCCCACTTGGAGAGTTTGAAACCAAGATTTTCTTAGGTCGCCAACATCCCCTAGCTCACAAAAAATCCCTCAACCTCAAAGATTTAGAGGGATACCCACAGGTCCGCTTTCGTCAAGAAAGCTCTGGAATTCATTTTGACGAAGATCCTCTCGAGGTTCTGCCTGACCAACAAGTGATTTACAGTAATGACCGAGGCAGTGTCATGAATTTGCTCTGTGCCTCAGATAGTTACGCTTCTGGCCTCGGTATTGTTAATAGTTTCATTAAGGACCAAATTGTTTTACTTCCACTGAAGAACAGTCCAAAGCACACCTTGGGGTTTGTGACAAATAATAAACAGAAACAATCCGCAATTATTCAAGTATTTATCGAGGAAATTCAGGATAGCTTACTACCCCACCACTAAGGAGAAGAAAATGGAATTTCAAACACTTAACAATGGCATCAAAATACCCGTGCTTGGTTTTGGTGTCTGGCAAATTTTCGATCAAAAGGAATGTCAAAAAGCCGTTGAAGATGCCCTTTCTGTAGGCTATCGATTGATTGATACTGCTAGTCTTTATCGAAATGAGGAAGCCGTGGGACGTGCTATTAAGGCATCTGGTATCCCTCGAGAGGATATTTTCTTGACTAGTAAAGCCTGGATTAGCCAGCTTGGCTACGAAGATACCAAATTAGCCCTAAAAGAAACACTTCGCAAACTAGATACTGACTATCTTGATTTATATTTGATTCATCAACCTTTTGGCGACTTACATGGTGCCTGGCGTGCTATGATTGAGCTTAAGCATGAAGAACTTATTAGAGCCATTGGTGTTTCTAACTTCTCAACAGGGCGTTTGACGGATTTTGCCTTGCAGACACCGGTCATTCCAGCAGTCAATCAAATCGAGTTGCATCCCTATAAACAACACAAACTTATCCAGAAAGCTGATAAGGAATTTGATACCCTAACACAAGCCTGGGCTCCTTTTCACAGAGGAGAGGATGGTATTTTTCAGGACTCAACTCTGACTGCTATCGCTGAAAAACATGGCAAGACAGTCGCTCAGGTCATCCTCAGATGGCAAACCCAACAAGGCATTCTGACCATTCCTAAAAGTACCCATATCGAACGAATGAAGGAAAACTTTGATAGCTTTGACTTCCACCTAGACCAAGCAGACCTTGATGCTATTAGTAAACTAGACCGATACCCAAATGCTTATGGTCCTGATGAAAGTGTAGAACGCATTAAGCATTTATTGAAATATAGTGTATAAGAAAACGAGTTCGACTGAACTCGTTTTTCTTATACACCAGCTCCTCTTGGGACTTTCTTCAAGTAGTTACAGACCTTAGAGGATATTCTTCAATAGATAATTTTCAGTTTTAAGGAATCAGAACTCCTAAGTGCTAGACTTAGATGTGTTTCAAGCGCTTTACTCACAACCGAAGTTTAGTAAAAAACAGTTTAGTAATTCTACGAATTGAAAAACTGTTTTTATATAATATTTTACCCAATCACACTTCCGTTTGGAACAGATGGATCCACTGTCAAAACAGTGAGTTTGCCATCATGCTCTGCGGAAAGAATCATACCTTGGCTGACATATTTCTTCATCATCTTACGTGGTTTGAGGTTAGCCACGACTTGAAGTTTTTTGCCGACCAATTCTTGTTCGTTTGGATAGAATTTAGCGATACCTGAGAGGATTTGGCGGTCTTCTCCGTCGCCAGCGTCAAGACGGAAGCGAAGCAATTTGTCTGAACCTTCGACTTTTTCCACTTCTTTAACTTCAGCGACACGGATTTCAACCTTGTCAAAGTCGTCAAATTTGATTTGGTCTTTTTCAGACTTAAGTTCGACCTCTTCTGGGTTCCATTCTTTCTCTTGAGGTTTGCCTGCGTTCATTTGAGATTGGATGTAGGCAATTTCTTCGTCCATGTCAAGACGTGGGAAGATTGGAGTTCCTTTTGAAACGACTGTCACATTTTCTGGGAAGCCTGAAAGTTCAAGATTTTCAAGGTCAAATGCTACTGGCAATCCAAGTTGTTCCATAATGGCATTTGAAGTTGTCATCATGAATGGTTGGATGAGGTGGGCTACCACACGAAGGCTAGCCGCCAAGTGAGCCATAACCGCTGCCAATTGTTCCTTGTCACCATCCTCTTTGGCAAGTACCCAAGGAGCTGTTTCATCAATATACTTATTGGTACGTGAAATGATGTTCCAAACGGCGTCCAAGGCACGTGGGAAATCTACAGCATTCATTTGTTTGTGGAATTCTTCAATATTTTCAGCCACAACCTTAGCCAAATCAGCATCAAAGTCTGTAACGTTCTCAACATAGGCAGGCACTTGACCACCGAAATACTTGTTAATCATGGCAACTGTACGGTTGAGGAGGTTCCCAAGGTCATTAGCCAACTCGTAGTTGATACGAGCCACATAGTCTTCTGGTGTGAAGGTACCATCTGAACCGACTGGCAAACTACGCATGAGGTAGTAACGGAGTGGATCAAGACCAAAACGCTCTACCAACATTTCTGGATAGATCACGTTTCCTTTAGACTTAGACATTTTACCGTCTTTCATGACGAACCAACCGTGGGCAACAAGACGTGTAGGCAATGGCAGATCAAGAGCCATAAGGATGATTGGCCAGTAGATTGAGTGGAAACGAAGGATATCCTTACCAATCATGTGGATGATTTCGTGGTTTTCATCATTTTGCCAGAATAAATCAAAGTTACCATGCTCATCCTGACCATAACCAAGGGCAGTGATATAGTTGATAAGAGCATCAATCCACACATAAACCACGTGTTTTGGATCTGATGGTACTTTTACTCCCCAAGTGAAGGTTGTACGTGACACGGCCAAGTCTTCCAAACCTGGCTCGATGAAGTTTTTAAGCATTTCATTCATACGACCATCAGGTTGGATAAATTCTGGGTGTTCTTTAAAGAAGGCAGTCAAACGGTCTGCGTAGTTACTGAGCTTAAAGAAATATGATTCTTCAGAAACAAGCTCTACTTCATGTCCTGATGGAGCTACCCCACCAATGACATTCCCTTGCTCATCACGGTAAACTTCTGCCAACTGACTTTCAGTGAAGAATTCTTCGTCTGAAACTGAATACCAACCTGAGTATTCACCAAGATAGATATCTCCTTGTTCCAAGAGACGCTCGAAAACTTGAGCAACAACTTTTTCATGGTAATCATCAGTCGTACGGATGAATTTATCGTATGAGATATCCAAAAGTTGCCAGAGGTCCTTAACACCAACAGCCATACCATCCACATACTCTTGTGGTGTGATTCCTGCTTCTTCAGCTTTTTGTTGAATCTTTTGGCCGTGTTCATCAAGCCCAGTAAGGTAGAAGACATCGTAGTTCATCATACGTTTGTAACGTGCCAAGACGTCACAAGCAATGGTTGTATAGGCAGAACCAATATGCAATTTACCAGATGGGTAGTAGATAGGTGTTGTGATGTAGAATGTTTTTGTCATTTTAATTTCCTTTCATGTGTTAACAAATGGGCTAACACTGATGATATAACATCTTATTATAGCACGTTTTGGACACTAAAAAAACCAGACTAGCTGGTTTTAAATAATATTAATTTGCGAGGAACATAAGATTCACTTTGAATGACATTCGCAACTTAAAAGCTTAATATTAACCTTTTCAACTCCCTATCCTTCTTAGAGAATTTATCATAGTCAGATTGTAATTTTTCCTCTTTTGCTTTGGACAAGCGTTTGAAGGTCCGCACAGAATGAATTTCCCCATCTCCATCATAGCTAATAATTGTTAGTCTGTCTCCTATTAACTTATAACGATAAGTCCTTTTCAACTCTGATTTATACCTTTTTCTATATTCTTTTATGTCTCTCTCAATTCCCGACTCAGTTTTAAGAGGAGCACCCTTATAGTATTTTCTTAGAAGCTTACCAACCATATCTTCATATTCTGAAAGTGTCCAAGTATGCTTAAGACTCCTTGACCAAGCGTCACAGTCGAAATTATAACCAGTCATATAATCTATCTTATAAACATAGCCTTCGCCATTACTTAAAAAATAATCACATGTTTTTAAATGATTGCCTCTTACTTTAACAAAGTCTCGAACATATATATCGATGGATTCATTATACTCTAAAACATCAACCATCTCTTTCTCATCTTTGTCATAATAATAGTGAGATTCAATTAGATAGGTTCCCTCAGGAATTTTACCTCTTTGCAGGTGTATAAAGGCGTAAGAACCTAAGGAAAGTGCCAATAGAAGTATTGTCCCAACTAGAGAAACTATTATGATTTTTGCCTTCTTAGACAATCCTGTTTTAGGAGTCCTAACTTGTGAAACTGGTTGTGTCACCTGTTCTCTGAGTTGAACTTGTGGCTTGACTTTCTCTACCTTAGGCCCTTGAGAAATAAAATCGCCACTAGCTTTAGCCTGTTGGATTTCTTCCGCTGTCGGTTGTCGATTATTGATTATTTCGAAATAGTCTAACCACTCTTTTTCATTCATGATAGTACCCCCTTCCCATTTCTACTTTCATTTTACCAGAAAAATACCTTCTTAAACGCTTTTCATAAAAGAAAAAACCAGCTAGGCTGGTTAGTATTACAATCAATGTTTCTTGTTACCTGGTTTGGTATCATGAAAATAGCTAGTATCTAGTTTCTCTGCGTCCTTATATAGTACAGGTGAATAAATACGTTCCTCCATCAGATTACCCAGTTGATCGTATTTATAAATTGTCAATTTTTTATAGTGTTTAGGACCAAATTGCTGATAGTTTACTCTTCCTTGGAGAGACTCACTGTACTCATCAACGATTTTATTTTTTAGAGTCGCAGAATCAGACGCTGACATTTGCCTACCAGCTGCAAATCTGCTGTCAACATAAGATTCTACTTCTTTACGATACTCTGCAAGAGTTTTTGTCGGTTTAAGCGTTTGGTGAAAAGCTTCAACATGGAATTCGGTTCCTATCTGATAACCAGCTAGAGAGTCACTACTTAACGCTCCTTCTTTAGGATAACTATAAAACTTCAAAGTTCTCCCCTTAACCTTAACAAAGTCTGCAATCCCATCTCCGTAAGTATCATGTTCCCTATTAAATGCTTCCTCATCGTATCTAGAAGAACTATAAATATGAATAGATTCAAGTTGATAGGTTCCATCAGAAATTTGATTAGAACCATATACACCCAACAATACAAAACCAGTTATAAGGGCCATAGTCCCCCAAATAATTGAGATGGTAATCAAAGTACCTTTCACACCCTGAAGCCCATCCTGATTGTCAAGCTGTAAATCTTGTTGAGTCATAATTTCCTCTTTTCCACTTAAATTTATTTTATCTGGTATCAAAGAAAAAACCAGCTAGGCTGGTTTTAAACATTACTAGTTTTGAAAGAGCTTTTTATCAGCTCTAACATCACGTTCATAGTCGTAGTCTAATTTCTTCAAGTCATCCTTTGATAGGCGTCTGAAGCTTCTCTCTTCTGTAAGTTTGCCTTTCTTATTATAAGTAGTGACAATTAATTTATCACCCTTAACCTTGTATCGAACGGTTTCTTCAAGAGATTCTTTGTAGGATTTAACGTAAATCTTTTTACTTTCATCGTTATCAGCCTTAGTTCGATATTCACTTATTTTGTATTGATTATCTACTGCCTGGTCAATGACTTTGGTATATTCAGATAGTGACATGTTTGGTTTAAGCTTTCTAGACCAAGCATCTGGACGGTATGCTTCGTCAGTATCATAGTCTGTAAAGTCAACTAGATTATTCCCGCCAGCTAAGGTATAAAAATAAAATTTAACATTGTTCCCTTTGACTTTAACAAAATCATGAGCCTCTAGGCCACTTTTCTTGAAAGATTCCATACCATCAACCATTTTCTTCTTATCTTTATGGTAAAAGCGATAAGTTTCAAGTAGATAGGTTCCTTCAGGTATTTTACCACCTTGCAGGTACATAAACGCATAGCCACCAAATGAAAGTGCCACTAGGACAATCGCTCCCACCACAGAAGCAATAATAATTTTAGCTTTCTTAGACAAGCCTGTCTTAGCAGGAGCAACTTGTGAAACGGCTTGTGTCACTTGATAACTCAACTGAGGTTGTTGAGGATTAACACCCTCGTCCTTAGACTCTTGAGAAATAAATTCCCCATTAGCTTTTGCTTGTTGGATTTCTTCCTCTGTCGGCTTACGATTATTGATTGTTTCGAAATAATCTAACCACTCTTTTTCGTTCATAAAAGTCCCCTTTTTCATTGATATTTCCATTCTACCAGAAAAAAGACTCCAAAGCTATTTGACTATTTTCATAAAAAGAAAAGCGGTACCAAGATGGAGTTTTAGCTCTCCTTCTTGTACCACTTCATCTTCTTATGAAATAGGGGGATTAAATTTTATCACTAGATTTTTTGCTACTTTTACTATCGTCAGATCCTGATTTAGAACCACTACCATAGTCATCGCTATTACCATAGCCATAGTCATTACCATAGCCGTAATCGTAGCCATAACCATAATCATAGTAATCCTTGAAGTCATCATATTGATCACTATAAGTCTTCAAATCTTTCTTATAATCTTTGATGGCATCCTTATAGTCATCCCAGCGCTCCTCAGCGTCTCCCTTACTCATACGTTTATAAGTAATACGTGATTGAAGCTTCCCTTTTTTATCATAAGTAGTTAGAGTGTATTCATCACCATGCTTGACATAGGTGCGGTTTTCCTTCAAGGTATCTTTATATTCTCTTGTTGTTTTTTTAACGACTTTGTCAGCTTCCTCTTTGGTATAGAACGAATAGTCTTTTCTCATCTTTTTCATGAAGTCTTTTGTGAGATCTTCGACTTGATCCGCATCTAAAACTTGACTCTCTGTTCTATTCCACGGATCCAATACCTGAGGAACATCTATCTCATGGTCTAGCAAACTAACATATGATTTATTGTCACTCTCTACTAAATTGTAGGTTCTAGATTGATTATTCTTTACAACTACAAAAGACTGAAGGTCCAAATCTTCGTCCTTGTATTCATCTATGGCATCAACCATTTTATCTTTGTCTTCATCATAACGAGAGAAAGAAACTATCTCGTATGTCCCATCTGCAATCTTACCTGACTGATAACGCCATAATGAATAGCCACCAACAGAAAGTAAAATCACTGCCACAGCACCCAAGACTGATGCCAAAATAATCTTAGTTTTCTTAGACATACCTTTTTTAGCAGGTACGACTTGTTGGAAGGTTGCTGTTGTTTGGGCAAACTGAGGCTGCTGTGTCATCGTTATCACAGGTTCAGCTGGCTTAATCGGTCTTTGCTCCGTCACTTGTCCATTTGAGCCAAAGACATTAGGTCGTTCAAGGATAAACTCGCCTGCTGCTTGAGCTTGAGATAACTCTGCGGGAGTTGGTTTACGACCGTTGACTAATTCAAAGTATTCAATCCACTCTTGCTGGTTCATAATAATCTCCTTTTTTTATTGGTCTACTGTTCTATTGTACCAAAATAAATGGTGAAATAGTATTTGACAATTATCATAAAGACTGTAAGGTTTTTTAATAAAACATTTGGCTATGATTCTCGATAGTAAAGAGGTACTTGGTCGGTAAATAGTTCAACGCCAGATGAGATAATCCCCATCATGCCTCGAATAATTATAATACTTCAAGGTATACTTATAATCCCTATCATAACCACTTTTGACCTCTTTGGCTTCCTCTGAGCTCAATCGTTTAAAAGTTCTACGCGACTCAATATGTCCATCATCAGCATAAACAGTCAGAACAAGACCATTAGGTCGCTTTTCATAAGTTCTTTTTTGCTTCAACATTTTTTTATAATCGTCTACACACCTTTGGACAGATACTTCCTTTACTTTTGAATACTCCTCTCCCTTTTTAGAAATCTTATCAATATGAGAAATCACTAGAGCTTTATATTCAGAGACTGTTAGATCCTGTTTCAAAGTCCCAGTATGTGGGTCAAAAGTCTGTGGAAGCTTTTCATCATGCTCAAATGGTGAGACAAAAGGTTCCCCATCCCCCACAAAAACATAATAAAATTGAGATTTCATATTCTCAACAACTATAAAATCCTCATATAAGCTATCATTATTCTCTCCTCGCTCAGTCCAATTTATCAATTCATTGGAATATGCCGATTTAGCCTCATATTTTACCATCTGATAGGTACCATCTGGAATATAGTTCTGTTGATACTTCCAAAATCTTCCCTCTCCTATGGCAATCAAAACTGTCGCAACAAGTCCTAGAAAAACAATAATCCCAATCTTCCATTTTTTTGCCTTAGTCATACCTCTCCCCTTCATATTAGCCTACTCTTTAATACTATTTTACCAAAAATAGAGAGGAAATCTGTGACTTGACTACCAAAGAAAAAGAGGTTGAGAACTCATACTCTCAAACCTCTTTTCATCTATTTACTTTTTAAGATCCTCAGCACCAATGACTGGGTATTCGGTCAATCCTGATACTACTTCTTTAGCCTGGTCTGATTCTTCTGATTTTTTCTCAAGATCAAACTTAGGTGCATCTTTTTCATAAGCATTAATGATATCAGCTACAACTGGGTGACGTACGACATCACTGGCAGAGAAATGAACAAAATCAATAGCCTTGATTCCCTTCAATTTCTCCATGGCATCGACAAGACCGGATTTAACACGACGTGGAAGGTCAATCTGGCTCATATCTCCATTGACAATCATCTTAGAATTAAACCCAAGACGAGTCAAGAACATCTTCATCTGCATGATGGTTGTATTTTGCGCTTCATCAAGGATAACAAAGGCATCTTCGAGGGTACGACCACGCATATAAGCAAGAGGGGCAATCTCAATAATTTCACGTTCCATTAGGCGAGTCGTTTGCTCTTTGCCAAGAATTTGATAGAGGGCATCATAAACTGGACGAAGGTAAGGATCTACCTTTTCCTTGAGATCGCCAGGCAAAAAGCCAAGACTTTCACCTGCCTCAACCGCCGGACGCGTTAGAACAATACGTTTAACCTGGCCACGTTTAAGAGCTGTAACTGCAAGGGTAACCGCTAAAAAGGTCTTCCCTGTACCAGCTGGACCAATCCCAAAGACCACATCATGGCTTTTAATACTATCAACATAGACCTTTTGTCCTAAAGTCTTCACTCGGATAGGCTTACCGCTATTGTCCTTGATAATCTCTTCTTCATATAAAGCAACAAACTTATCAATCGAACCATCTTGAGCCATGGTCAAGGCTGCAACAACATCTGAGGTGTTGACTAGCATCCCACGCTCCACTAAAACAAGGAGAGCTTGAATGGTCAAACGGGCCAATTCGACACTTTCTTCGTCATCCCCAAGAATCTGCACACGCTCTGTTCGAGCATGAATGATAACATTTAGGTTTTCTTCGATAAGTTTTAGATGGCGCTCATTGGTCCCAAAAAGCGCCAAGACATCATCTGGATGATTTAGGGTAATTTCAACAGAATACTCTTGCAAATAGAGTTCCTCTTTCTTAAGTATTTTTATCCATTATATCAAAAAAATCACGCCAAGCGTGACTTTTTGTAATTCTTAATTATGCGTTGAATGACACGTGAACGTGGTCATAGTGGTTTTCAGTAACGCTACCACGGTCAGGCATTTGGTTCCAAGTGTTGGCTGGTCCGTAGATATTATCTACTGGTGCGTAGAATTGTTGTCTGTAGATGACATATGAGATACCTGCATTTGAGATATTGTCTACTGCATATTGAGCAACTTGATTACCAACTTCTGAACCAGCTGGTACCATAACGTCAACGGCAAGTCCTTGACCATGGTCTTGTGGATCACCTTCACGGTAACCACCGATATCAGTAAGACCGAATTGTGCTGCTACATCTTGACGGAAAGCTTCAGCTTGTGGTTGAAGGTGTGGATCCGTTGGAAGTGTATTTGTTGATGCAGGTTGTGCTGCTGGTGCCTCTGAAGCCGCTGGTGCCTCTGATGCTACTTCTGATGTTGCTGCTGGTTCTACCGCTGGCTGTTCAGCTGGCGCCTCTGATGCTGCTGGTGCTTCTGAGGCAGCTTCTGATGTTGCTGCTGGCTCTGCAGCTGGTTGTTCTGCTGGTGCCTCTGAAGTTGCTGGTGCTTCTGAAGACGCTTCTGACGTTGCTGCTGGTGCTTCTTCTTTTACTTCAGGTTGTGCTGGTGTTTCAGCAGCTGGAGTAGTTTCTGCTTCAGGTGTAGCTTCTGCTGACGCAGTTACATGATCAATAGCATCAGCAACTGGTTGTTCAGTTTCTGCGTATGCTGGTGCTTCTGATGCTGATGCGATAGCTTCTGTTACTTCTGAAACAGCTTGAGTTGACTCTTCTGTAGCAGGTGCTTGAGTAGCTGTTGTGCTTACTGTTTCAACTGGAGCTGTCAAGTCCGCTGCAACTACAGATTGACCATTTACAGTCACTTCGTTAGTTGTCAAATTAGCTTCTGCAACTACAGGTGTGGTTGATGTTTCTGAAGCTGGAGTTTCAACTTTAACAGAGACTGCTTGATTATCAGAATTGTAAGTTGCTGTCAAGACTGTTCCAGGGTAAATCAAATCAATGTTTGTAATTTGATTGATGTTAGCCAAAACGTTCACATCGATACCCATAGCTTCAGCGATACTTCCCAAAGTATCACCGTATTGAACTGTATAAGTTTGTTGGTTATCACTTACAGCGATATCTGCTTTGATTTGATCTACTGAACGTGCTGCCCAGTTTGAAGTTTCATCGGCATGTACGTGACTTGCAGCAAAAAGTGAAAGTGCTGCGGTCGAGTAAAGAAGAGCCTTTGTTGTTTTAGATTTTGATAACATGTATAATTCATTCCTTTTTAACAATTTTAACTTCTACAATAATACCACACTTTTTGTCAAAAGAGAGGTGATTTACTGCACTTTAAAGCAATTACCAACTAGTTGTAACAAGCCTAATTTATTGAAAAAAAGCTGATATATTTGTAAAAAATTGTAACAATTCATCCCGTTTCAAATGGTAATTACTTTTTAAAGAAAATGCTAAAAGTCATTATGCTTATCGTAAACTTAGTCACTATTAATGGGCTAGATAATCTTCCCAAATCTGGTCAAACTGCCCTAGATTAAAGGAAAAGCTAGCTTGATCTTCCAAGTAACGACTGACTTCTTCAAAGTCATCGGTATGCTTCGGGAAGATTGAATCTTCAAAAGCCAAATCAGCCAAGATTGCTACTGGTTCATTGGATTTGGGATTACGCTGGGCCATCAGCCAAGTATAAAAGGATTTTCTCATGCCTTCTCCTAACCGATTAATTCTGTTCCAAACTGATCTTGTTTGATTTTTTTGGCCTTCATCAGACCACCTAGAGCCTTCTTAAATTGACCCTTAGAAATACCGAATGTTGCCTTGATATCTGCTGGTGATGACTTGTCATTAAGTGTCATAAAGCCACCATTGCTCTCTAAATAGGTCAAAATCATCTGAGCATCATTTTCGAGCATTTCAAAAGAACGTGGTTTAAGAGAAAGATTGAGGGTCCGGTCAACTTCTCTGAACCCAATCACACGCGCTTCAAGGACCTGACCTAAACGTGGCTCCGCATAACGTTCTGATGGATGGATGAAACCAAGCATGTTATTCTCTGGCAAATAAACAAAAGTTCCTGACAATTTGAGACGGTAGGCAATAGCTGGCCATTTTTGGTTTTGCATATTATCGTAAGCAGGTCCAGCCATACGTTGAAAGACCTCAGGTTCAGCAGGAAGTCCCCAAATACGGTCTTTTTTGTCAACATCGAGTTTGATGTAGAGTTTATCCCCCTTCTTAGGCCAAAGCTCTTTGAGTTCTGGCAAAACATCGAGAGAGACAACAATCTCCTTATCTGGAATTCCTACGTCTACAAAGACACCCAAATCCTTACGAACTTCAGTGACCTCTCCCCAATCATAAGAATCGCGAGTTGCCTTGATTTCCTTTTGAGTCAGACGTGATTTTTGCTTGCTATCTGTATAGGCAAAGCCTGTCACCATGTCACCAATAGCGTGTTCTCCTTCTTCTTTAGATAAAGCAAAAGTCACACCGTCCTTTTGTACAAAGTAAAATTTATCATTTTCATCAGTTACTAGGGCAGTAATGATCGTTCCAAGTAATGTATTCATCTTTTTCCTCTAAAAAGAGAGTCGGACAAGGAAGCTAACATAGTCCATGCTCTTTTGCTTCTGTCCCACTCTCCTTATTTTTCTATTGATTAAACAGTAAGGAGTTCTTTTTCCTTTTCTGCTGTCATGCTGTCAATCTTCTTAACAGCGTCATCAGTTGCTTTTTGGATATCTTTTTCCAAAGCTTTCAATTGATCTTCTGTGATTTCTTTGTCTTTTTCTTGCTTTTTAGCTTCATCCATTGCATCACGACGGATGTTACGGATAGCGATTTTAGCATTTTCGCCGACTTTTTTCACTTCTTTAGCCAACTCTTTACGTGTTTCTTCTGTAAGTGCTGGGATAACCAAGCGTACAACAGAACCATCATTAGCTGGGTTAATACCAAGGTCAGATTCATTGATAGCACGTTCGATATCAGCAATTGAACCTTTATCAAATGGTGAAATCAAAAGGACACGTGCTTCAGGAACCGTGATTGAAGCCAATTGGTTAAGTGGTGTTGGAGCACCGTAGTATTCTACAGTGATGCGGTCAAGAAGTGAGGCATTGGCACGACCTGCACGGATAGAGCCAAATTCACGGGCCAATGACTCGTGTGAGTGGGTGAAACGTTCTTTTGCTTTTTCAATAATTGCGTTTGTCATAAATTCTCTCTTTCTTACTTGTGTGATTCTGCTTTGTTAGATACAGTTGTCCCAATTTGCTCACCAAAGATAACACGTTTGATGTTTCCTGGTTCGTTCATATTGAAGACAACAAGGTCAATGTCATTATCCATTGAAAGGGTAGAAGCTGTGGCATCCATAATTTTCAAACCACGTTTGATAACTTCCACATGTGTCAACTCGTCAAATTTAACAGCATCAGCGTTTTTACGAGGGTCGTCATTGTAGACACCATCAACGCCGTTTTTAGCCATAAGAATAGCATCAGCTTCAATTTCAGCTGCACGAAGAGCCGCTGTTGTATCTGTTGAGAAGTACGGTGAACCAATACCTGCTGCAAAGATAACAATACGACCTTTTTCAAGATGACGAAGGGCACGACCACGAATATAAGGCTCTGCCACAGATTTCATATCAATCGCTGTCTGAACACGTGTATCAACACCGAGTTGTTTCAAACTATCTGCCATAACAAGGGCATTCATAGTTGTTCCAAGCATACCAGTATAGTCTGCTTGAACACGATCCATTCCTGCTTCAGCTGCAGGTTCTCCACGCCAAAGGTTACCACCACCGATAACTAGAGCAATTTGAATACCTGAATCCGCTACCTCAGCAATTTCTTTAGCCATAGCTTGGACAGTTGGAAGATCAATCCCAACACCTCGTTCACCAGCTAGAGCTTCACCTGAAAGCTTAATGAGGACACGTTTGTATTTTGGTTCTGCCATGATTTCTCCCTATTAACTATTTTGTTTTATGATTTGATTCTTAGCTGAGATTTATCTTTCCTAAGTCGTCCATTACCAGCCTTTTAAGGTGGTTAAGGGGGACCCATTCGAGCATCTCCTTTTTATGATTAGGATAGGAAAATGGTTTCTTTTTTGCAAAGAAAACACTAAATCTTCATCCTTACTATTTTATCATAAATTAGGGTTTTCACCTAGTCAAATATTTAAAAAATATCCTTACAAGATAACCGTAAAGGTGATGGTGTCATTTTTATAAGAGGCAAAGATACGCCCCTTAAATAATTTGACCATACTTTGAGCCATGGACAGGCCAATGCCAAAACCTTTGTGTTCTTTGTTATTATGGGATTCTTCAATACGATAAAAACGCTCAAAAAACTTGCTATAGTCAACAGCCTTACCTTCTTTATAGGTGTTTGACACTTCTAAACGAGCCCGTTTTCGCGTTCTTCCAATCTGACGAAGTCTTACCGTAACTGTCCCTTCTGGATCACAATACTTGTTAGCATTATCCACAAGGAGAGTCACAAGTTCAAAGAGAGACTTCTCCTCTGCCTTTACATGAATATCCGGTGTGATGTCCATGACAAAAGATTTACCGTCTCGAACGACAGGTCCCTTAAAGTCCTCTGCTGCATCCTCTGTAATATAGGAAAAATCGACATCTTGAAGAACAATATCCGGCTGCTCCTCCAGACGAGATAGGGCTACCAGAGAATTGATTAGAGTGGTCAAACGCGCCACCTGGTCATTCGTTGACTTGGTCCATTCGTTCTCTCCAGTCATGAGTTCCTGTAGCTCCGTATTGGCAGAAATAATGGCCAATGGTGTCTTTAATTCATGACTAGCATTGGTAATAAAACGTCGCTGCTTTTCGTAGTTTCGAATGAAGGGACGAATGACGATTCCTGATAAGGCACTGACAATGACGACAAAAAAGATAAACCCAAACATTGATAAGAGGATAGAAAGACTAAGCAAGGCTTGGGAAGAATTGTAATAAGAGGTCGTGTCCAGGAAGACCACAAGAATCTTATTTTTGCTGACTTTGCTAACCTGATAACTCAGATTGATATTTTTTTCTCTAATTGTTCCAAGAGTATTCGTCATACGGCTAGCTGCAAGTGCATAGCTAACAGCTTCTTCATCATCTATTAAAGAAGTATGGCTGGTATCCTGACTGACCACTTTATCACCAGATAAGGTCACACTGAAAAAACGAAAACTATCCGATGGAATTTCATGCCCTTGATTGGTCTCAATTTTTTTAGTTTTTCCGAAACTACCATTATTTTCTGTAAGCGTGTTGAGAACCTTACTAATTTCCTGTTCTGTCTGAAAGGACCTCACAGTATTTATGATTCCCACTGTAAAAACCAAGATAAAGAGAATAGCCAAGGAAGCAATCATAATAAATTGAAGTCGTAAACGTCTAAACATGAACTACTCCTCTCTAATTGGCAAGAAGGCAAAAGTCGCCTCCTTTTTCACCAAGAATGCTGATGTCGGCTTGGATGGCTTGCAATTTCTGACGCAAATAGGAAATATAGACCCAGACAATCGATTCGTCCACATCTTCCTCATCATCCCAGATGGTCTTAAAAAGGTGCTCAGTCGTTAATTTCTTGGCAGGATTGAGCATGAAGTGAGCCATTAACTTGGTCTCTCTGCTCGAAAGTCTAATGGCGTTACCAGCTACCAACTCCTGTTCCTCCTGATCCAAACGTACAGAACCAAGTGTCAAAATTTTGGCAGTAAAGGTCTCACTAACACGACGCTCTAGCGAGCGCAAACGAGCCAAAAGTTCCTTAAGGGAGATTGGCTTGGTCAAGTAATCGTCTGCCCCAGCATCAAGCCCGGTCACGCGATCATCAATTTCAGCCATAGCTGTCAACATAATGACATGTGTCCTGTCCCCAGAAGAGCGAATCTCTTTCAGGGCCTCGATACCTGTTTTAATGGGCATCATAATATCCATGATCATCACTTGATAGGCATTTTGTGCAGCTAAATCAACAGCCTCTTGCCCATTGAATGCTTGATCCACCTCATAACCCTGATGCTCTAGGGCTGCCTTGTAAACTCGAGAAAGAGCCTCTTCATCCTCAGCTAGTAGAATTTTCAAAGCCATTCTAGTCCCCTCCTTCTTGAATTAAGTTACGGATGGTCTGCATGGTCAAATCGCATGAAGCTAATTCATCCGCACAGCGCTTAAGCTCACGGGTAATCATTTCTGGATTCTTGATATCATGCTTGTACTTCATCTGATGCTCCAAACTGGCCCACGAATCCTGAGCGATGGTCCGAAGCTGAACCTCAACAAAATAGGTTCCTCTCTCATTTCCTAAGACATCTGGAAACTCGGTTTCTACTTCCAAAATGAGATGGTATGAACGATAACCATTAGGCTTAGCATTTAAAATGTAATCTTTCTCGTTGTAGATAGAAACGCCAGGGATAGCCTTAATGACATCGATAGTCTTGTAAATATCATCGACAAAGCCACAAACAATTCGAATCCCTATACTGTCACGGATTTCCTTGAGGGCAGACTGGCTGGTTTCAGGTAAAATTTTCCGACGACACTTTTCACGCATAGAATCGCTCTCTTTGATTCGTGAAATAAAATGTTCATAGAGTTTGAAGCCTGTTTCTTTT
>ENA-ORIC01001931-ORIC01001931.1-human-gut-metagenome-genome-assembly--contig:-NODE-1931-length-18122-cov-4.126905_pt1 | contig 18122 bp, 12 predicted proteins | sample MGYA00243023_ERZ508732 | MGnify/ENA primary metagenome ERZ508732 (study PRJEB26277, sample SAMN04329767) | human gut metagenome | biome: human-associated habitat | host: Homo sapiens | place: USA...
GTGGCCATGGACGCTGCCCGCAGCGCCCTGCGTCTGGGTGCCGAGACCGTGTACATCGTCTACCGCCGCGGCATGGCCGAGCTGCCCGCCCGTAAGGAAGAGGTGGAGCACGCCGAGGAAGAGGGCATCATCTTCAAGACCCTGTGCAACCCCGTGGAGATCCACCCGGACGAGAACGGCTTCGTCAAGTCCATCACCTGCGTGGAGATGGAGCTGGGCGAGCCCGATGCTTCCGGCCGCCGCCGCCCCATCGAGAAGAAGGGCAGCGAGTTTGAGCTGGACGTGGACACCGTGATCATGAGCCTGGGCACCAGCCCGAACCCCCTCATCCGCTCCACCACCCCCGGTCTGGAGACCAACAAGCACGGCTGCATCGTCACCGAGGGCGACGAGGGCAAGACCAGCCGTGACGGCGTGTACGCCGGCGGCGATGCCGTGACCGGTGCTGCCACCGTCATCAAGGCCATGGGCGCCGGTAAGGCCGCCGCCAAGGCCATGGATGAGTACATCCGCAACAAGTAATTTCTGCCAAACGGCGCAAATCCCCTGTTTCCTTTGGGAAACAGGGGATTTTTCCTTTTTTAGGAAGCCTAGACAGATTATCTATATTTCATTTACAATTCGTCCCACTTTATGGTATACTATTTCCATCTTACGAAAGCACCAGGGGCTGCCGCAGCCCTTGCTCTGTTTGCAGGAGGTGTGCCCCATGCACTCGTTATTGATCCTGGTCCTGATCCTGGACGCTCTCATCGCCATTTCCTCGATGCTGAACCTGGTAAATATGGTCCGGGTCAACCTGCTGGTGGAAGAAAAGCAGGCCCAGGCCCTTACGGTGCAGCTGGTGCGCGTGTGCAAGACAAGCGCTGGCAAGGGTGGGCTGCTGTCCTCCTGGTTTGGGGTGTACGCCTGCCCCGGGGAGATCGGCACTGGTGAGTTTACCTCCACCAACCCCTACGGCAGCCCAGAGGCCGTGCCCAAAGCCACCACGGTGGTGCCCATGAAGGCCTCCGGGGTGCTGGAGCACTGCGATATCGGAGCTCACCTGGGCCGTCGTCTGGTGCCGCTGTGGCTTACGGCAGGAGGCTTTTCTCTGCTGCTGGCAGCGTTTATCCGCCTGTAAGGCATTTTCTCTGGACTTTTCGGCGTAGTGCCGACGGCCTGCCTGCTGACCCACAGGCGGACTGCCAGCACAGCGCCGGGAAAATATAAGTATAAAGGAAGGCAATTATGGAACTACTGAAACTACTTGGCATTGTCATCGTCATCGCTGGCTTTGCACTGAAGCTGGACTCCATTCTGGTCATTCTGGTGGCAGCCGTTGTGACTGCACTGGTTGGCGGTCTGGGCCCGGTCACTCTGCTGGAAACGCTGGGCAGCACCTTTGTGGCAAACCGCAGCATGGCCATCTTCATCATCGTGATGCTGGTCACCGGCACGCTGGAGCGCAACGGCCTGCGTGAAGCAGCCGCTGCCCTGATCGGCAAGTTCAAGGGTGCCACCTCCGGCCTGGTCATCGGCATCTACGGCGTGATGCGCTCGATCTTTGCAGCCTTCAACGTGGGCTTTGGCGGCGTGGCCGGTTTCGTGCGCCCCGTCATCATGCCCATGGCCGAAGGTGCCATTGTAGCACAGGGCTATGAGCCCAATGAGGAGCATGTCGAGGAGCTGAAAGGCATGGCTTCCGGCATGGAGAACATCACCTGGTTCTTCGGTCAGGTCCTGTTCGTGGGCGGCTCCGGCGGCCTGCTGGTGCAGAGCACTTTGGCCGGCCTGGGCATCGAGGTGGAGCTGGCCCAGCTGGCTGCCATCGAGATCCCCGTGTGCATCATTGCCACTGTGGTCGCCATCGTATTCTATGTGATCAAGGATCGCAAGATGATCCAGAAGTACTATAAGTAAGGGAGGACAGAAGAATGAGCTTTTTTATGAGTGCTGATTACAGCCTGTCCACCAAGGTGATGGAGATCATCTACTTTATCATCGGCCTGCTGTGCATCTACTGCGGTGTGAAGAACCTGAAGGATAAGGAGAACCCGGAACCCATGGGCACCTTTATCTTCTGGGCCGTGCTGGGCGTCGTGCTTGCCCTGGGCCGCTGGCTGCCCTCTCTGGTGAGCGGCATCCTGGTGGTGGTGATGTGCATCCCCGCCATCCTCAAGAAGGTCAAGAAGGGCGCTGTCTCTGCTGCCACCAAGGCCGAGACCGAGGCCACCTATGAGAAGATCGGCATGAAGATCTTTGTCCCCACCCTGAGCATCGGCGTGCTGGCCGTCGTCTGCGCCATCACCGGCATGGGCATCGGCCTGTCCGCCCTGAACGGCGTGGCTCTGGGCGTTCTCGTGGCCATCATCCTGCTGATGATCATGAACCGCGACAACAAGCCCTCCACCTTCCTGAACGATTCCGAGCGCATGCTGTCCACCGTGGGCCCCCTGTCCATGCTGCCCATGCTGCTGGCCTGCCTTGGCTCCGTCTTCACCGCTGCCGGTGTCGGCGATGTGATCTCTGACCTGGTCAGCCACATCATCCCCGAGGGCAATGTGAACGCCGGTATCGTGGTGTACGCCATCGGCATGATGCTGTTCACCATGATCATGGGCAACGCCTACGCCGCCATCACCGTGATGACCGTGGGCATCGGCTACCCGTTCGTGCTGGCCCACGGCGCAAACCCGGTGGTCATCGGCATGCTGGCTTTGACCTGCGGCTTCTGCGGCACCCTGTGCACCCCCATGGCTGCAAACTTCAACACCGTGCCCGTGGCACTGCTGGATATGAAGAAGCCCATGGGCGTCATCAAGAATCAGGTTCCTGTCGCCATCATCATGATGGTGGTCCAGATCGTGATGATGATCCTCCTGAAGTGATTTTTTTGTTAGATCGAGTGATTCAATGGAACAGGCAATTCAGCACGGAGCCGATATCATTATTCGCGACTGGGTCCGGCTCCGTGCAGGCGAACGCTTATTGATCGTATCCAGCCAGAAGTATGCTGTCGAGGTGGCAGCCATGCAGCAAGCCGCACAGGCGGTGGGCAGCGTGGCGGATGTGTTGATGCTGGACGACCTGCACGAGCAGGTGGGCCAGTATTTCGACGACCGCGAGGACGCCTTTGACCCCTACAACGCCGTGATCGGTGCTGCCGAGTATTCCCTCATCACCACACGGGCCGTCAAGCGGGTCATCGCCCGCCGCAACCGGTTTTTGTCGCTGCCGCTGAGCACCAGCAACGGGCAGTCACTGCTGAGCTACGACTTCCTGAACATGAGCCTGCCCAAAAGCAGGATCATGGCCAGCATCATCATGGCCTGCTACCAGAACGCCAGCCACATCCATGTGACCACGGAGCTTGGCACGAACCTGGATTTCAACATCGAAGGGCGTGTGCCCGGCTTCTTCAACGGCTGCTGCCACGACGGCAAGGGCCTTTCCTCTGCCAGCGTGGAAGTGTATGTGGCACCGGTGGAGAGCGACACCAACGGCACCCTGATCCTGGACGGCTCCATGGGCTATATCGGCATCGTGGACAGCCCCGTGCGGGTGGAGCTGCGCGGCGGCCGCATCGTGGAGATCGAGGACAATGCCAGCGGCCGGCGGCTCAAGCAGTTTCTGGCCCGCTTCCACGACCCGGAGAACATGGTGGTGGCGGCGGAGTTCGGCATCGGGCTCAACACCCACTCTCGCTGTGCAGGCAACTGCTACATCGAGGACGAATCCACCTATGGCACCTTCCACATCGGGTTCGGGCGCAACATCGCGCTGGGCGGTGTGCAGGATGCTTCCGGCCATTACGATCTGGTCACCCACGCTCCCTGCATCTATGTGGACAACCGCATGATCATGGATCACGGACAGCTCACCGTTCTGGAGCCGTCCATTTATATCTGAGAATCGAGGCTTTTTACTATGAAGATTCTGCTCACTGGTTTCGACCCCTTTGGCGGCGAGACCGTCAACCCCGCTTTTGAGGCGGTAAAGCTGCTGCCCGACACCATCGCCGGTGCCGAGATCGTCAAGCAGGAAGTGCCCACCGAGTTCATCCGTGCCGGTGAGGTGCTGGAAGCTGCCATTCAGGCAAACCAGCCCGATGTGGTCATCTGCATCGGGCAGGCCGGCGGCCGCTCCGCCATCACCCCGGAAAAGGTGGCCATCAACCTGATGGACGGCCGCATCGCCGACAACGCCGGTTATCAGCCCATCGACGTGACCATCCAGGAGGACGGCGAGACCGCCTACTTCACTTCCCTGCCCGTGAAGGCCATGGTGCAGAACATCAAGGACGCAGGCATCCCCTCCGCCCTGTCCTACACTGCAGGCTCCTATGTGTGCAACTACCTGATGTACACCCTGCTGTACCTCATCGACCGGAAGTACCCCAACATCCGGGGCGGCTTCATCCATGTGCCTTACGCCATGGAGCAGGTGGTCAACAAGCCCCTGGGCACCCCCAGCATGGACCTGCACCAGATCGCCCGCGGCCTGGAGAAGGCCGTGGAGGCCGTTGTGAAGAACGACGCCGACCTGGCTGTGGACATGGGCACCACCCACTGAGCACCCCCGCAGAGCCCTTCAAGGCACCCGCTGTGCATCCGCATGGCGGGTGCTTTTTTTGTGGACGCTGGCGCGACAGTTCCCTGTACGCTTGCGGGAAACCGGAACAGGACGATTTAAAATGGCTCCGCGTGCGCTGCGCCATAATTAGAGGAAATATTATTTTTTATTGCAACTCCGGAAAATCTGCGGATTTTCCGGAGTTGCCTTTTCACCAGAGGGGTCATGGCGGGGAGTGGCATCTGATACCGGAATGACATCGCACCGGGAGGGACGTTACGGGATTCCTTTCCGCAAAACGCGAGTTCTCCTTCTGCGCTTTGGCCGCAGGCCAACAGCAGCCGATGCCACTTCCCGTAACGCCCTCTCCCGTGAAAAAGCAAATCCGGCGGGGCCGCAGCCCTGCCGGATTTGCAAAATCTAAAATAATTTTTCTGCTATTTATGCCCAGCGCAACGCGGAGGGCATTCTAAATCGTTTGCCTTCCAGAGAACAGGCCACTTTCCTTAACGCCCATCCGTGAAAAAACAATCCCGGAAAATCCGCAGATTTTCCGGGATTGCATATCTTTAAAAATAATTTTCCGCTGATATTGCCAGAGCAAAGCGGAGGCAATTCCAAATCGTCCTGCTTACTCCGTGATCCGCCCTGCCGCGCTGGTCTCCAAGACCGGGTAACCGGTGCGGGTGCAGCGCACGGCACAGCGGGCGCGGCCGCCGGTGGTGCAGGTGAACAGGGTCAGGTCCCAGGCGTCCTCGTCGCTGGCCGTGATCATCTTGTCGATATCCGTGGGCTGGATGGTCTCCACGTTGGACACCTCATAGCTCCAGCGCTGGCCGTCCATGTCGGTAAAGTACACCTCGCTGCCCAGGGCCAGCCACTTGATGGGGCTGAAATGCTTGGCGTAGTTGTGGGCGCAGACCACCATGTTGTCGGCGTAGGTGGAGCCGGAGTAGCGGCCCGGGGCCACCTTGAGGCCCGCATAGCTCCACTCGCTCATCACGGGCAGTTCCAGCCCGATGGACGGGACGGACAGGTAGCCGATGTAGCCCCAGCCGTCGATGTCGGTGACGGTCATCTCCTGCTCCGGGTCCAGCTCCGGCTGGACCACCGGCTCTTCGTCCTTCGTCTTGTCCTCAATGGTCTCGGTCAGGGTCTCTTCCAGCTTGCCCAGGGCGTCCTGGGAAGCCTTGTCGGCGCGGTTGGCGTCCCACTGGTTATAGCCCAGCAGGGCCAGTGCGCCCAGAATGAGCAGGATGCCCACGATCATGCAGGCGCGGCCGATCTTCTGCTTTGTGTTCATGCCAGCGTCTCCTTCCGGTCCAGCACCCAGCCGACGGCAAACAGCAGCACGCCGCTGCAGGCCATGAACGGGATGGGCCAGTTCAGCTGGCCGCTCTGGGGCAGTGCATTGCCGTCCGGGCGGCCCGGCGCCACCGGGTTGTCCGGGTTGCCGGGGGCCACGGGGTTGTCCGGGTTGCCGGGGTTCACCGGGTTATCCGGCGTACCGGGCGACACCGGGCGGTTGGGGTCGTTGGGGTCCACCGGCATGTCCGGGTTGTCCGGCTCATCCGGGGTGTCGGGCTGGGTGGGCTTGTCCGGTTCCGAGGGCTTCTCCGGCTCGGACGGTTTGTCCGGTTCGGGCGGGGTCACCTCCTGCGTGGGCGCGCCCACCTTGGGGGTGGCGTCCACGGTGTAGAGCCAGCCGCTTTCGTCCGCCATGGGCAGCGACACCAGGAAGGAATTGATGGCCTCGTAGCCCTTGGAGTTCTCGGTCTGCACCACGAGGTACAGGCCCAGCGGCAGCGCGTCAAAGGAGACGATGCCCTGCTCGCTGATCTTATGGGTGGTGCCGGCGGCGCGGGCGGGCAGCTTGGCTTCCAGCCTGGAAGCCAGCGTGCTGTCCGTCAGGTCGCCCAGCGCGATGCCGCAGCCCGTAAAGTCGGCGGTGTACACAAAGTGCAGGTCGCCGTTGGTGCGGGCCACGTCCGCCACCTTGTACACGGTGAGTGCGCCGCCCCGCAGGGGGACGTCGTTCTGGTGGTCGTACAGGGTCACGTCCATGCTGCCGGTGCGGCTCAGGTCGATGTTGGCGCTGGCCGCGGGGGCTGCCAGCGCGGGCAGTGCACAGCACACGGCCATGCACAGCGCCAGCAGAAGAGCGGCAAACCGGTTGTTTTTGTTTTGTTTCATGGCTGCTCACTCCTCCTCGTCCTGTTTCCGTTTGCGGACCAGCAGCAGGGCTGCTGCAGCGGCCAGTGCGCCGCCCAGCACCCCGAAGGGTGCCGTGCCCATGCCGCCGGTGGACGGCAGCTCGTAGCCGGTGTAAACACGGTTCTGGATGGTAATGTTGCCGGTCTGCACGCCGTTGTTGTCAATGTACACGTTCCAGTTGCCGGTGGTCACTTCCTCCACCAGGTAGTGGTACGCATTGCCGTTCTCGTCCGTCAGGGGCAGTTCCTCGCCGGACCAGGTCTTAGTCCAGTTGTTACCTGCGGTCAGGTCGGCTTCGGCAAACGGCGTTTTGTATGCGGGGTCATCGGTGTACCGCCAGACCTTGATGTGGATGCTGTCCACCGCCGGTTCCACCGGCTGTTTGGTATCCTGGTCCAGCCAGAGCTTGCTGACGGTCAGCTTGCTGTACACGTTGCTGTACTCAGCAGTGGTGGTGCCGGCGTCGCTGCCCACCTGCACATTGCTGTTCAGGTCCACCGTCTCGTCATTCACGGTCAAGATGGTGGTGCCTTCAGCCACGCCTGTGGCATTTGCAAAGGCCTTCTGCTCGTTCTCCGCGCTGGCGTTATTGCGGAACAGCAGGTAATGCGGGGTGGCATCCAGCTGATAGTCCGTGGGTGCTTTGGTCTCCACGAGCTTATACAGCACGTCCGGTTTCAGGCAGCTTGCAGTCTCACTATCCAGCACAGCCAGACTGGCCTGACCGTTTTCGTCCGTGGTCAGGGTGCCCGTGCCGTTGCCGGTCCACGGGACGAACTGCCTGCTTACCGTATCGTACTGGTAAATGGTGAACTCCGCGCCCTTCAGCGACACGCCGGAGTAGCTGTCCTTCTTGCGCAGCACGAACTGTGCGGTGGTGGCCGTTGCATCCGCCTTGACCTGGTAGTTGATGCTGTCGGCGCTGGATTTGCTCTTGTTGCTCAGGGTCACGGTGTTGCTCACCTGGTAGTTGGCGGCAGCACTGCCATCCTTCACATTGCAGTCATACACAAGGATCAGGGCCGCCATATTGGGGATCTCCATATGGAGCCAGCCGTTCTTGTCCGCTTCCAGGATGCGGTACATGTTGCGCGGCACCTCTTCGCCGGTGGTCACGCCGACTGTTTCGTCGTAATTGTAAAAATACAACTTGACCGAGTTGACATCGCCGGTGGCGATGGCACCATTGGTGGTGCTGATATTATCCCACAGCTCGATCTTCTCCGCTTTGGTCTGCCCGGCCGACAGATCCTCGCCGGCCGGGTTGATGACCACCTGATAGTGCAGCTTCCGGTCGTTGCCGGGGTCCTGCCAGCCGGTCTTTTTCACCTGTTCCACATCGCGGGTGATGGTGGTGGTGGTGGTCTCGGTCAGCTCGCCCCAGGTGGCGGTGTTGGTGTAGATCAGCTTGCCCACCGAGGGGTTCTTCCAGCGGGGATCGTCGCTCACGCTCACTTTGTACTGGATGCGGATGCGGTGTTCCTCCTGCCCCGACTTGTTGTAGTTGCTGATTTTAATGGTGAGCCGCCGGGTAGTTTCGTCATACTCTGCCGTCGCCCAGTCTACTTTTTTATCCTTGATCTTTACAAAGTCGCCCTCATCCAGCGCGATCTTGACATTATCCACCTTGAAGCCGACGTTTTCCGGCAGGGTGTCGGTAACCGTGATTTCGTCCCTATCGTCGGCGGAGGTCTGCAGCACCAGCTGGTAGTGGAGGTTGTTGCCGCTGAGGTCGCTCAGCTCGAAGCTGTTGCTGCCGGTCAGATAACCGGTCTCGTCGCCGCTGCTCGTTGCAGCCACACCCTTTTCAAACTTCTTGTAGCTGCGGTAGGTGTCCTCTGCCGAATCATTGCCGCTCACGCCGTCGATATGGATGGTGTTCTTATAGGTCCACACCTCACCGGTGGGCACGTCGTCGCGCTCTTCGTGGGTGGGGATGCCGGTCACCGAGATGCTGCGCACGGGGTTCTGGTTGTCCCCGGCTTTCACATGGATGGTAAAGCTGCGCACACGGGTGGACGAGTTATTTGCGTCCACCTCCTCGGTACCGTTTTTCTGTGCATAATAGGTCATCTTGATGGTGTTGCCCGCCGCGACAGCCTCCGCATAGGTCAGCTTCGTGTTGTCGTGCATGGTCAGGGTCAGATTGGCCTTGATGGCGTCATCCAGCTCTTTTGCAATGGCATAGTGGGTGTCCTTTTTTTCCTCTCCTTGGTCGTTCTCAGCGTCGGCCAGCACATCCCACAGGGTAAACTCCGCTTCACCGGCCTTGTTGGTGGCCGAGAGGTTCCAGGTGGGCGTCTCGCCCCTGGTGGCAATGGATTTGCTCAGGCTCCAATCGCCCTGCTTCAGGGGGACCGTATCGCTGGCCGTGAAGGTTTTGCCGTCCTTGGAGGCAGTGGCGGTATTGGTCACGTCGCCGCCGCCGATGGGGGTGGTGGTGCGGAAGGTGATCTCCAGCTTGCTCCGGCCATTCATATCAGCGGACGTGATGGTGTAGCCTTTGCCGTTGTTCAGGAATTCCTCCGCGTCGATCAGCGTCCCGCCGACGTTTACTTTGCCCACGATCTGTACGCCCTCCGGCAGATCATCCTTGACCACATAGCCCACAAGGAAGTTGCCGGTGATGACCGGATTGGGCACACTGACCGTGATCTTCCACTCGATCTGGCCATCCTCCGGCTTGTACTCGCCCTTCTTGGTGATGCGCGCCTGCTCCATGGTCAGCGTCTGAAAGTAGCCGGCATCCTTCAGATCGTCTACATAGGCCACCGCACGGTTGATGATGATGCCGGTGCCGTCTTCCGAGTTGTTGAAGGATCTGCTGTCGAACAGCACCGAGTAGCACCAGAGATACTTTTCGCCTGCATTCAGGGCCGGGAGGTTTTCAATTTTAACGGTCTTGGTGTCCGTTCCTTCCGTCAGAGTGTACGTCGGGAAGGTCGTCTGCTTTGTCAGCGTCCCCTGGGCATCCACCTTGTAAAGAACAAAGCTGTCTGTAATATAAGTGCCCAGCAGCTTATACATCTTGCTATTTCCTTTGTTCAGGGTATCGGTGATGGTCACAGGATTTTTGGTGCCATTCGTGGTCTCAACGCCGACCACATAGTTCACCTTGAAGGTGCCGTCGGGCAGATTCTCCACCAGTGGCTTTTTGATGCCCGGATAGCTGCTGTAGCGGTCATCTGCCGCGCCGAGCTTGTAGAGGACCACATCCGCTTTTTTCGGTTCGATGGTCAGGGTGCAGCCGCCCTTGAAGGTGAACTCCTTCTTGTCCTCAAAGTTGTCGGCGCTCGCCGTAACGGCGGCCTTGAAGGTACCGATGAATTCCAGGCCGGCCTTGTCGTTGGTGCCGATGAACTTTTTGTCCGTAAAGGTCAGGGTCACTTTGCCGTTGGTGTCGATGTCATATCTGCCCACGACCTTTGCATTGTCGGCCTTGTCCTTGTCGGACTCATCCACGATGTTGCCCTTCACCACATCCGGCATGGGCAGGCCTTTGGGCAGCTGGTAGGTCAGGGTATTGTTGGTGGGCGTCAGCACACCGGGTTTCACGGTATACTTCAGGTTAACGCGGACGCGGGTGCCGCTTTCCACGGTCACGCTGCCCGCGCCGATAGACGTCCATGTTTCCCCGTCGGTCGTCTTTTCATAATTGACATCCGTGATCCAGGTGCTCAGATCATGGTCGTCCCCGGCAGCCAGCAGGGCGATGCCGTAGGGGTCGGCGTCACCCACCCAGTCCACGGTGGCACCAAAGCCATCCTCATCTTCCAGCAGCGCATAGCCGCCGTCCAGCTCCTCCTGGGAGCCTGCCGGGTCCTCCGGGGCCGCAGCGGTGGTCTCGGCGGCATAGGCACCGGTCACCGAGATGACACTGGTCACGTCGGACATGGCAGCGGGCACCTCGGCCACCTTGCCGTCCACGTTGCCGGAGATCACGGTCAGGGTCCCGGCGTCGGGGTCCACGGCGGACACGACGCCCACCGTCTCGGTGGTCACGGTGCGGGTGTCCACCTGCGGCTCGGAAGCCGTGAGCTGGGCGGCGGTGTCGGGGTCCTCGTCCAGGTCCAGCAGGGCGATGCCATAGGAGCTCTCGTCCACGGCCACCTGCTCGGTGGTGAGGGTGTTGTAGATGACGATATCGCCGGGCCTTGCGGTGGAGCCGTCGGCGTCGGTGAGCCACTGGGAGCCGCGCAGGTCACTGTGCAGGGCCATCACGCCCGCACGCTGGGGCACCACCGTCTGGGGCACACCCGCAAAGTGCAGGCAGTAGGACAGGAACATCACGTCCCAGGCGCCGTAGGGGTTGCCGTACCAGGCACCATAGCGGGAGTAGCCGCGCAGCACCTGCTGGTCCTCCACATCCAGCTTGAAGTTCTTGTCGCTCTGCTGGTAGTCCAACTGGGACTTTGCCACGGTGAGCAGGTCCTCGGCCCAGTTGCCGTTCAGGGCCACGTTGGCCGCGGCCTGCCATTCCTCGGCAGTCTCCACGTCGGCCTGGGTATCGGCCAGGCACTCCACGGTGTGGTGGTGCTCCGGGATGGTGCACACCAGCTCCTCGGTGTAGCAGGCGTCGGTGTGGTGATGCAGCACCGGCTCGTCCGGGGTGGTCTCGACCGGCTCAGTGGGCAAGTCCACCACGGGGCGGCTGGCAGGCATTTCCTGATAGGCGGGGTTGGGTTCCTCCACCAGTTCGCCCTCGTCCAGGCCGCACACCAGCTCATACTCGGTGGTGTAGCAGCTGTCGTCGTGGATATGCTCGAACTCGCCGCAGATGAGCGCACCGTACTCGTCAAAGCAGTCGTCGGTGTGCTCGTGCTCTTCCTGATAGCAGGTCAGCACCCGGTGCTCCTCGTAGCAGGCATCGGTGTGCTCATGGGGCACCCAGATGGTCTCCGGCTCGGTCTGCACCGGCTCTTCCGGCTCTTCCGGCTCTTCCGCGCTGTAGGCGGACACCGGATCGGCGCTGCTGTCCGAAGAGGTGACGGGCGTTTCCGGTTCGCCCTCCTCGTAACCGCAGGTGAGCACTTTTTCGTAGCAGGCCGCCGTGTGCTGGTGCTCCTCGTAGCCGCAGTGGTAGTCGGCAGTCATGGAGATGCCCACCCCATGGAGCTGCCAGTTGACGAACAGGGTGGTGAGCAGGGCCAGCACCAGCATCATGGCCACATAGCGCCGGGCCTGTACATGCTGCCTGCGGAACCGCTCGATCAACCCGTTGATGATATCCTTCATAGTAAACACGTCCTCTTGGTTCGCTCTGTGCCCTGGCAGCCGCACACCGCCGCAGGCCCACAGAAGGGTCCGTTTATCATTTGTGCAACAAAAGCGTCACAATATTGTTCGATACACTGTCATTATACCATTTTAAGGCGTTCATTTCAACTCAGGGGGGCGTGCTTTTCCGGCAAAAGAATGCACACGATGCGCACCATGCAAGGGGTCAGGGGCAGCCACAGCACCGTGCAGCCCAGATTGAACAGGGTGTGGGCGTTGGCGATCTGCCGGGCCAGCACGGCGCTCTCCGGCCCGTGGGGCGAGACCAGCCGCACCAGCGCGGTGAACTGGGGCAGCAGCAGCCAGCACACCGCCGCCCCGGACAGGTTGAACAGGGCGTGGGCCGCCGCCAGACGCTTGGCGTCCCGGCTCTGCCCCACCGATGCCAGCACCGCCGTGACGGTGGTGCCGATGTTGTCCCCCAACAGCACCGGGATGGCTCCCGCAAGGCCCAGCAGGCACCCGCCGTCCGGCCCGGGGCGGGCGGCCGCCCGCTGCAGCACCGCAATGGTGGCGGAGCTGCTCTGCACGGCAAGGGTCATGCCCAGCCCTGCCAGCAGGCCCAGGCCGGGGCGGTGCCGCACCTGGGCCATCCACTGCCGGAACACCGGCCCCGCTGCCAACGGCTCCATGGCCTCGGCCATGACCGCGATGCCCTCAAACAGCAGGCCGAACGCAAACAGCGCCTGCCCGGCTGCGTGCAGACGCCCGCGCCCCGCGAACCAGAGCAGCAGCCCCGCCACCAGCAGCAGATACCGGGCATCCTCCAGCCGGAAGGCCAGCAATTGCGCGGTGACCGTGGTGCCGATGTTGGCTCCGAACACCACCGGCACGGCCCGCTGCAGGGTCAGCAGCCCGGCCCCCACAAGGCCCAGCACCAGCACCGTGACCGCCGAGCTGCTCTGCACCACCGCCGTGACCGCCGCCCCCGTGAGCACCCCGGCCAGCGGGTGGGCCGTGAGCCGGGCAAGGGCCTGCCGCAGGGTGTCCCCCGCCGCCTGCTGCAAAGCGTCCGTGAGGGTGTCCATACTGTATAAGAAAAGTGCCGCCCCGCCGAACAATTGCAGGATCATCCACAAACGCTGTTCCATGCCCGATGCCCCCTTTGCTTTATGTGTATGCGGGACACAAACGTTTGTGAACTTTTGTGAAACAATCCCTGCAGGGGGTTGCAATCCGGCCTGCAAAAGCCTATTATTATCAAGCGTTAACAGTTAACAGCTGTTAAGCAATTTTTGAGAGGAGGGATCGCGTGTCTGAGGAATCCACGTTGAGTTTCCGTGGGCTTTGCCGCTACATCCACCGGCTGAGCAAAGCATCCAAGGCCGGCATGAAGGCCGCTCTGGCCGACTGCCCCAAGTGCCACTTTCCCATGCTGGAAGGGCTGCTGGGCTGCATTCGGCTCCATGGACAGGACGGTGCCGTTTATATCTCCGACCTTGTTCAGGAGCTTCATCAACCGCTTCCTGCCATTTCCCGCACGGTGCGGCAGATGGAGCAGGACGGCCTTGTGGAACGCTTTGCCGACCCTGCCGACCGCCGCAAGACGCTGGTGCGTTTCACGCCCAAGGGATACGAGGCCTGCCGACAGTGCGAGGCTGCTCTTGGGGACTACTTTTCCAGTGTCATGGCCCGGCTGGAGCCGGAACAGCTGGCCCAGATGGAAGCGCTGCGCGGCGCGCTGATGGAAGCCATTCTTGCGGAAAATGCTGCGCGTACCACCAAACCGAAGGGAGAACCAAACCATGACAAAGATCTTTAAGCAGCTGGCCCGTCACTGGGCCGTCTGCCTCGTGGTGTTCGCACTGCTGTTCGTGCAGGCGTACTGCGATCTGTCGCTGCCGGACTACACCAGCAAGATCGTGGACACCGGCATCCAGCAGGGCGGCATCGAAAGCCCCCTGCCCGACACAGTGCGGCAGAGCACGCTGGATGCCCTCTCGCTGCTGATGCGCGAGGAGGACGCCGCTGCCTTCCAGAACGCCTACACCGCCGACGGCGATGTGCTGCGCCTGCGCACCGACCTGACCGCCGACGAGCGCACTGCGCTGGAAGATGCTGTGACCACGCCGGATATCGTACTGTATCTGGCAGCCGCCCAGGCAGCCAACACCCCCGCCGGGCAGACCGGCATGGGCATGACCGGCCTTGCGGACCTGCAGGCCTCCGGTGCCGACCGCAATCCCAACACGGAAACCGAGACTGTGGCCCCCACGGCCAAGGACCTGGACACCGTGTGCGGCCAGTTTGCCGCCATGAGCCAGATGCCCGGCTTCAGCCGGGACGCCGTGCAGCAGCAGCTGACCGGTGCCATCGGCCAGCTGGACGACACCGTGGTGGAGAACCTGAAGAGCCAGGCTCTGCTGCTGGTGGGGCTGGAGTACGAGGCCCAGGGCATTGCCCACGCTGTGCAGATGCACTATTTATATAAGGTAGGCGGCCAGATGCTGGCGCTGACCCTGCTGATGGTGGCCGTGTCCATCGCGGTGGGCTTCCTGGCCTCCCGGGTGTCCGCCGCCATCGGCCGCGACCTGCGCCGCGAGACCTTCTCCGCCGTCATCCACTTCTCCAATGCGGAGATCGAGAACTTCTCCACCGCGTCCCTCATCACCCGCACCACCAACGACATCCAGCAGGTGCAGTTTGTCTGCGTCATGCTGCTGCGCATGGTGGCCTATGCGCCCATTCTGGGCATCGGCGGTGTGCTGCACGTCATCGGCAGCTCTTCGGGCCTTTCCTGGATCGTGGTGCTGGACGTGGCTTTGCTGCTGCTGCTCATCCTCTTCCTGATGAACGTGGCCATGCCCAAGTTCAAGATCATGCAGACGCTGGTGGACCGGCTGAACCTCGTCAGCCGCGAGCTCCTCACCGGCATTATGCCGGTGCGTGCCTTCAGCCGCGAACAGTTTGAGGAACAGCGCTTCGACAAGGCCAACAAGGACCTGATGGGCACCCAGCTGTTCACCAACCGCGCCATGGTGGCCATGATGCCCTTTATGACCCTGATCATGAACGGCACCAGCCTGCTCATCGTCTGGTTCGGCGGCAAGGCCATGGACAACGGCACCATGCAGGTGGGCGAGATGATCGCCTTTATCACCTACACCATGCAGATCGTCATGTCCTTCCTGATGCTGGCCATGGTGGCCGTCATGCTGCCCCGTGCCGGTGTGGCCGCAGACCGCATCGACGAGGTCATCCGCACCAAGGCCACCATCCACGACCCGGACGAAGCCGACGCCAAGGCCGCAAAGGAGCACAAGAACTGGCAGGGCGTGGTGGAGTTCCACGACGTGAGCTTCCGCTTCCCCGGTGCCGACAGCGACGCACTGGAGCACATCAGCTTCACCGCAAAGCCCGGCGAGACCACTGCCATCATCGGCTCCACCGGCTGCGGCAAGAGCACCCTGCTCAACCTGATCCCCCGCTTCTACGACGTGACCGGCGGCAGCGTGACCGTGGACGGCATTGACGTGCGCCAGATGCCCCAGGCACAGCTGCACGACCTGCTGGGCTATGTGCCCCAGAAGGGGGTGCTGTTCAGCGGCACCATCGACAGCAACCTGAAGTTCGGCGGGGACCACATCACCGACGCCGCCGTGAAAAAGGCCGCTGCCATCGCACAGGCCACCGAGTTCATCGACGCAAAGCCGGAGGGCTACGCAAGCCCCATCGCCCAGGGCGGTTCCAACGTGTCCGGCGGCCAGAAGCAGCGCCTGTCCATCGCCCGTGCCATTGCCAAGGACCCGAAAATTTATCTGTTCGACGACAGTTTCTCGGCCCTGGACTACAAGACCGACGTGGCCCTGCGCCGGGCTCTGAAGGCCCAGACCGACAACGCCACCGTCATCATCGTGGCACAGCGCATCTCCACCGTGCTGCACGCAAACCAGATCCTGGTGCTGGACGAGGGCCGTCTGGTGGGCAAGGGCACCCATGCCCAGCTCATGGCCAGCTGCCCGGAGTATCAGGAGATCGCCCGCAGCCAGCTGAGCCAGAAAGAGCTTGACCTGGGCATTCTGAATACGGAAAAGGAGGGTGTGTGATATGCCAAGACCCGGACGCATGACCACCGAGCGCGCCAAGGACTTCAAGGGCACGCTGCGGCAGCTTCTCCAGACCATGAGCCACTACAAACTGCCGCTCATCACGGCCATTGTCTTTGCCATTCTGTCCACCATCTTCAACATTGCCGGCCCCAAGGTGCTGGCCAAAGCCACCACGGCCCTTGCCACCGGCTGGGTCGCCAAGCTGCGGGGCACCGGCAGCATCGACTTTGTTTATATTGGCCGGGTGCTGCTGTTTTTGCTGGGCATGTACCTGCTGAGCAGCGCCTTCAGCTTTATCCAGGGCTGGCTGATGACCGGCCTTTCCCAGAAGGTCTGCTACGACTTCCGCCGCCAGATCAGCGAAAAGATCAACCGCCTGCCCCTGGCCTACTTTGAAAAGCGCACCGTAGGCGAGGTGCTGTCCCGCATCACCAACGATGTGGACACCCTGGGCCAGAGCCTGAACCAGAGCATTACCCAGCTCATCACCAGCGTGACCACCATGATCGGCGTGCTGATCATGATGCTGTCCATCAGCCCCCGCATGACCCTGATCGCCCTGCTGATCCTGCCGGTGTCCCTGGCCTTGGTGCTGGTGGTGGTCAGGTTCAGTCAGAAATATTTTAAGGCCCAGCAGGCCACCCTGGGCGTGGTGAACGGCCAGGTGGAAGAGGTCTATGCCGGCCACAACGTGGTCAAGGCCTTCAACCGCGAGGCCGTGGTGCTGAACGACTTCAACGCCGCCAACGACAAGCTGTACGAATCCGCCTGGAAGAGCCAGTTCCTCTCCGGCCTTATGATGCCCATCATGAACTTTGTGGGCAACCTGGGCTATGTGGCGGTGGCCATCGTGGGCAGCATCTTTGCCGCCAACGGCACCATCACCATCGGCGACATCCAGGCCTTCATCCAGTACGTCAAGAACTTCACCCAGCCCATCCAGCAGCTGTCGCAGGTGTCCAACATGCTGCAGAGCATGGCCGCTGCCGCCGAGCGGGTGTTCGAGTTTTTGAACGAGCCGGAAGAGGACCAGACCGCCGACCCGGCCCGCCGGGCAGACCCCGCCTGCATCGACGGTCAGGTGACCTTCGACCATGTGCGCTTTGGCTACACCCCGGACAAGACCATCATCCACGACTTCAGCTGTACGGTGAAGCCCGGCCAGAAGGTGGCCATCGTCGGCCCCACCGGCGCGGGCAAGACCACCATGGTCAAGCTGCTCATGCGCTTCTACGATGTGGACGCCGGTTCCATCACCCTGAACGGCCACGATGTACGGGACTTTGACCGCAGCGCCCTGCGCGAGGGCTTCGGCATGGTGCTGCAGGACACCTGGCTGTTCAAGGGCACCATCATGGAGAACATCCGCTACGGCCGTCTGGACGCCACCGACGAGGAGGTCATTGCCGCCGCCAAGGCTGCCAACGCCGACCACTTCATCCGCACCCTGCCCGGCGGCTACCAGATGGAGCTGAACGAGGACGCTTCCAACGTGAGTCAGGGCCAGAAGCAGCTGCTCACCATCGCCCGCACCATTCTGGCCGACAACCGCATCCTGATTTTGGACGAGGCCACCAGCAGTGTGGATACCCGCACCGAGCAGCGCATCCAGACCGCCATGGACCGCCTGATGGAGGGCCGCACCAGCTTTGTGATCGCCCACCGTCTTTCCACCATCCGGGACTCCGACCTCATCCTTGTGATGCGAGATGGCGACATCGTGGAGCAGGGCACCCACGACCAGCTGATCGAAGCTGGCGGCTTCTACGCCGATCTGTACAACAGCCAGTTCGAGGACGTGGTGGAGTAAATCAGCCGTCATCGCAGTATAAGCACAAAAATAGCACCTGCCGCCTTCCTTTCCGAGGGCAGCAGGTGCTATTTGTTTTACCCTCTCAGTCATCGCTGCGCGATGCCAGCTCCCCCGAGAGGGGGAGCTTTTCTACATCTGTCGGTGCCTGAGAGGGTTTTCGTCTTTTCTTTATGATTCCTCCACCGGTTCCAGCTTCAGGCCGAACAGCTTTTCCG
>ENA-ORIC01001944-ORIC01001944.1-human-gut-metagenome-genome-assembly--contig:-NODE-1944-length-18050-cov-3.808880_pt1 | contig 18050 bp, 24 predicted proteins | sample MGYA00243023_ERZ508732 | MGnify/ENA primary metagenome ERZ508732 (study PRJEB26277, sample SAMN04329767) | human gut metagenome | biome: human-associated habitat | host: Homo sapiens | place: USA...
AAGGGTACTGATTCGCATAAAGGCGGATTGGCTGTAGTGGGTGATGGTGGTGTCCCTGAAACAATCGTTACTGAAAAAGGAGCGTATATTACTCCGTCTGTCCCTACTTTGGTTGACATCCCTAAAGGTGCGAAGGTTATACCTTATGCAGTGGATATGGACAGGATAAAGGCTCATGCAAATGATTTTGATGGTCTTATGGCATATAGAAGCGAAAACGATCTTCCTCCTGTATCAATAGTTAATGATTATAGTGAACTGGAGAAAAAGATAGGGCATCTGGAAAAATCACAGCAGATAGGATTTGCAAAATTAGCCAAGGCGATAAGAGAAAACAATTATCAGCAATTTTCAAAAAGTATCTGATTATGAGGTATACAAGTGACATATATGAACTTCCCTTGTCCGTTTTTATAGAGATTTATACCAATGATAGCAATACTATTGAATTTGACGGTGAGGACAAAGGGGCTGTATCGGCAAAAATTATCAATGACTATGTAGAAATTGTCGGGAGCAAACAGTTGTTCTCTGAGATATTGAATTGTAATGAGCGTATGAATCTTGCAATGACTGTGGAGTGCATGAAGGCATGTGAGAACATGATGAAGTTGAAAATGTATGATGAGGTGCGTGATATTCTGATGAAGATAGGTTATTCGTGTAAAAAAGGTGATGTAATGGCTATGAATGCTAGAATATCCGCATTAAATTCCCGTGCACAATATGATTTGGATAAGATAAGTAAGGAAAAGAATGAGGAACTGAAGGAGAAGCCTACAAAACGTGGATTTATAAATGAAGTTGTCGCTATTGGGAAGTATAATAAGATGTATATCAATCCGAAAGAATGGACCGCCGGATCTTATGCCTGTCTTGTAAGGCAGACATGTGACGAAATCGATGGGTTGAATCGTAAAATGAAATAATTATGTATTATCGATGTGAGTTACTTATAAATGGTCTGAAGTACAGGGTTACTGATGATCTTGAAAATTGGGACGAGGTGAAGGCTAGTTTCAAGAGAAATGACTATGACGGTGTTATCCGTACATTTTCCAACAAATTTTCTTTTGCCGGGGATGCTAGAAAATTGCTGTTAAAACAATATGATGAAGATTATTTGAATGCTTCTGCCTCAATAATAATAAGTACAAGAAATAACAGTTGGTTGTATAATGAACGGTTTAGTTGCGCTCTCAATTTTTCTACATTGCAGGATAATGGTCGTATCTTACAGATAAATGCCGTGGATGATAGCGTGGCGTCCATGATAAAGTCAAAAAAAGGAACTCAATATGAATATTCGGTCGAAGAGGTGAAAAGCCCCATTCCTCTTGTTTATGACGGACTTGAACTTTCAGAATCAGCAAAATGGATTCCTACAGGTGATACATTGGAAGACGATGACACTCTTATTAATGTTTATTTCAGCAAGGAAATGTCACCAATGCCAATATATATAACTGCCAGTGATTCCTTAATAAAGGGGTCTCTTGAATTTAATGATCAAACAGCAGGTGGTGATGATGTATATTCGATAAAGGCTCTGAAATCAATTAGGATAAATATAGAGTTTAATATTGATATGTTTGTGTTTAGGAAATATCAGTCTGGTGCTTTGGGATATGATGTAAGAGGTGTGAGGCTCCAGATTATGAAGATAAGTAATGAGATTGATAGTAATGGGGAAGCGGTGACTACGAAAACGGTGATAGGAAGTTTTGAACTTACGACAGAATCAGAAACGCCAGTGGAAAAGAAGGTTTCGGAATCGTACAATATAAGTCTTTTGCATAATGATAAAATAATAGTGAGAGCTATGTATGTCAATGAGAAAGAAGAGATTGTACCTGTATTGCCGGATTTGCCATACAAAGTCTCAACATCAAGTTATTTTAAAGCATCATGGAAAAATCGAATAAACCCTGTTGAGATGGATGTTATAAAGCCCGATACATTGCTGAACAGATTGCTTAAAAGTATTAATGGAGAGAAAGATGGTTTGACTGGAGTGATTGAGGGGACAGGAGATAGAAGGCTTGATAATTGTATGCTCTTGGCGGCTGAATCAGCCCGTAAGATTCCTGGAGCCAAAATATATACATCCTTCACCAAATTTGCAAACTGGATGAGTTATGTGTTTGGTTATGCTTACGACATATCCGGGAATACAGTAACTTTTCGGCATAGAAGCAAATACTTCTCGGATGATGTTGTCAAAAGGATAGATGATTTATCTGATTATGAGATGAAGGTTAATTCTGCATTGGTGTATTCTCGGATACGGATAGGCTTTGACAAACAGGATTACGACACGGCTAATGGAAAGGATGAGTTCCGTTTTACGAATGAATATACCACAGGCGTGACCATGACGGACAATAGCCTTGAAATGATATCTCCATACCGTGCGGACGCATACGGCATAGAGTTCCTTGCTGACAAGATAGGTGAAGATACTACAGACAACGAAAGTGACACTGATTTATTTATGGTAGGGGTAAAATCTGATTCGTCTGGACTTAAGTATATATTGAACAGGGATTATCTTATGGGTGGCGTTCTCAGCCCTGACACAATGTTCAATGCCATGTTTTCCCCTTCTTCTATGGTTTTGGCCAATGAAGCATACATCGGCTCATCTGTTGAGATGCTTACTTTTGCGTCATCAGATGGTAATAGTGATGTGGGTATTGATGGAATGGGGGAAAGTAGGGATATAATTCTTTCAAAAAGGATGTTTACTGTGGCGGAGGTGGAATTTGAGACTTCGGATGTGGAACTTCCGGAAGATCTTACAGGAATTGTTGAAATGGAATACCAAGGCAAAGTTGTACAGGGATATTATCAGCAGGCTGATTACGATTTTACAAAATCACAAAGTTCAAAGGTAACTTTGATCGTGAAAAATTTAAATTCGTTATAAAGATTCAAATTTTAATTGTTATATTTGCAATGAAAGCTTGTGAAGTCACAAGTTACTAGAAACTTACGAAAAGACTATGATATCAATCGGAGATGTTTGTCCGTTATTCTTTAAACCGCTGAAATATAAATATTCAAATGCCGGATGTTTCAGACAAGTATTTTCTGTGTCAGACAACATCCTGCTGCAAATCTTTTGTGATAACGGCGAAAAACCTTCAGCTTATTTGAATGATAAGATCGGCAATATTTCCTCCAAGATAACACTGCTTACTTATGATGTAAATGAAAGCATTAAGATGTATTATGCCTCATTATCTCCTTCGGAGGGGATATATACAGTAACTATAGGCGATAAAGAATGTGAGGAGTTCTGCGTGTGTGAGAATATAGGTGATTCTGTTCTGATTGAATATTCCCATAAAGATAATAATTCTGCGTTTGATAATATATTCTGGATTGATGAGGTTCGGCAGATGTTCCAGTTCAGAATAATAGGAGGATTCAAGCCGGATGGGGTGGAGTTGAAAGTTGAAAACGAACAGTTTGTGAATCAGAAGCAGGAGATAATAGAAATGTATTCTCTCCCTTATAAAACATTTGATTTTGTTTTCGGGACAAGTTGTGGCGTTCCGTATTATATAGCGGAGTTTATAAATAAGGTACTTTGCCTTTCTCACGTCAGCATAAACGGTAATTTGTTTGTACGGGAAGGGGATTCTGTCCCGGAAAAGATTGATACAATAGGTAAGAAACAGATGTTTATATATAAAGTGACTTTACGCCCTAGACAAAATGATATCGCCGGGATCGGAGGCAAAACAGAGATTGCAACTTCATCTTCAGGAATCGCGTTTTTACTAACTAATCCGGAAGAGGACGATGTGTTGAAATATAAGAAGGCGAAAGCTGCTTTTGTTAATGAAAATTACGTGTAATCATGGCTAGAAATCGTCCTATAAAGATATTGTGGTACGGTTCGGAAACGGATGATGAAGGAAATCCGATTATACCGAAAATATCCCCGTCATTTGAAAAGCGACTGGAAGGGTTGAATGAGGGAGAGATATACATACATAATGATGATAATAATCCTTCTATTTACATAAGAACCAATAAAGACCGGGTTGTTGCCATATCGGGAAGTGCAAATATAGAGGAACTTTCCAAATACTTCCTCCGCAAAGATATCGCCGACACCTCCAACGGTCTGATCACTTTTTTGAAAGGTTTCTTGGTGGGTAAGAATGGAAGCAGTTGGACCGTATTGGAAGATGGTACGACACAGGCCGTTGTTGACCGGCTTTATGTGAAGATTAAGGCTGTCTTTGATGAGCTCGAAGTGAAAAAGAAAACGCATGTTGGTGGTGAACAGATCATATCTCCGGCCGGAATGAAGTGTGTCCGTGTGGAGGAACTTGATGAGAGCTACCGTTGTTTCTTTTTGTCGGAAGTTGATGGAGTGACAATCAATAACGAATTTACAGTAGGTACATTAGCATTAGCCCAAGAATTTAACATTAAAGAAGGGACATCCCACAATGTATCCAACCGCTACTATTGGCGTGAGGTGACAGGTGTAGGATCTGACTATATTGACTTGAGCAAAACCAATGCTGACAAGGACAGTGATGTTCCGGCTGCCGGTGATGATATCATCGGGCTTGGGCATTTGACGGATATCACCCGTCAGGCAGCTATAATCCTTTCGTCTGTTAATGAAACTTCGCCTTCTATTATTTTTTATCAAGGTATCAACTCTTTCTCTCTTGCCGGGAAAGAAGTCATCGGGCTGGGCTTTGACAAGTCCACCGGACACGCTTATATCAATGTGTTTGGTGATGCCTATATCGGTGCCAAGGATGAGAGCACTTACATCCGTTATAGCCAGAAAGGCGGTGTTGATATCAAGGGTATGTTTCATATCGAACAAGGTTCCACTGGATGGCGTAATATGGAAGGTCTTCCGGATGAGATACAGGCGGCTGCCGATCTGGCCCAAAAGGCTCAGGATGCGATAGACAATGCGGCTGTCGGAAGTGTCAATCTGTTGCGTAATTCCGGGTTTACCGGGGATTATGAAAGTGAGACATTGTCCTCTGATACTCAATTGTCTGCTGATACCGAATTATATAGCAAGCAATTAAAGTATTGGACGGGTGTGGCTACCGTATCCGCAGATAGTGCTGCCGGCTCTGGGTACTCTGCTGCAATCGGCAGTTTGTCCCAATCTGTATCATTGATTAAAGGAGAAAGTTATGTTATCAGTTATAAAGCAAAGGGTACGTCTGTGTCTGTTTCGTGCGGCTCTTTCAGTGTTTCTCAGCCTCTCACATCCTCTTATCAGAGATATACCCATAAGATCACCTTCAATGGCAGTGGTATATTTCTTATCAGTGGTACCGCAACCGTTTGTGACCTTCAGTTAGAGCGTGGAACCATCGCTACTGACTGGAAGCCTTCAATTCTTGACAATGACAAGGCAACAGCCGGTTTCCAGTCAATCAATTATATCGCCAGTGCGATCAAGGATGGATCCGTGGATATCCTTGGTGGTCTGATTCTTGCCAATATGATCCAACTGGGTAATTACAAGAATGGCAAGTTACAGAAGGTCACAGCCGGAGTTAGCGGCATATACAATGACGATGATGATGTGGCGTTTTGGGCAGGAGGAAAACTTGAACAGGCGATTCTGACTGTAATGAGGTTCCGTAATGATCCTGATTACCAGCCCACAGATACGGAATGGGCGAACATGGCGAACTTCGTTGCCACTCATGGTGGCGATACGTTCCTTCGTGGTTATATTTATGCCTTGGGGGGTAAGTTCAGAGGTGTGGTTGAAGCCTTGGGCGGATTTTTCCGCGGAAAAGTAGAAACATCTGTTGACGGGAAACGCATTGTCATTGATCCGGATAAAAATACTCTTGAAATGTACACGGCTGAAGGACATGCCACCTTGATATTAAGATTCGACACATCATCAGACGGATGGGAGTATGGTGATTTGATTCTACGGAAATATGTAGGGGACCAATTGATACAAGAAACGACTGTATATCCGGAACGTATCAGAATACAGAATCATGTGGAAAATACGGATATTATTCTTACTCCCAATAACGTTTCTTTCTATGGTTCTAAAGGCGAAACTCTGTTGGTTGGGATGAAACCGGTATATGACGGGGGGGCTGTGTCTAAATATGTGGCAAATATTGAATGCAGTAATTGGCCGTCTAAAGATAACGTCAGCTCCGGGCAGGTATATGTGGAATATGAAACACTTGAAGGAATAGTGACAAATGGAGTGTTAAAGGTAAGAAAGTGATATGGAACTTAATAGTATTTATAAAACAGGTACTTGGAGTGAGGCGGTAGATCGTCTTAACAACAACTTCAGCAAGACCTCCACTGAAGTGGAGAAGGTCAAGCAGAACGCTATACGCAACAAGGGATTGTTTTCTACGGAAGAAGCATTGCATGCTGCTGTCCCATCTCCAGTTGTGGGCGACTGGGCTGTCGTGGGGGATACCATACCCGGCCCTATATATGATTGCAAGATAAAGGGGGAATGGAGTCCTACAGGAACAACCGGAGGCGGTGGGAGTGTTGACCTTTCTGACATCTTGAAAGCCGAGGAGATAGACGATGTAACATCAATATTATAGTTATGAAAATTAATTACCAGTCTGATTTTAAAATTATAGAGAAGAACCTGAATGGAGACATATCAACTCCCTTCCGGTTTACTTACTTCAATCCGTTTAAGGGAAAGTTTATAGCCTCCTTTGACGGACAAGAGTATGCGGGTTGCAGCCGTATGGAAGATGGCAGTCTGCTTGTCGCTTTTGACAACCCCGGTTTCTCCCCCGGTATATTGAAGGTCAAACGAGAATACTTCATCTCTGATACCGACTTTAGGGATGGTATCTGCAACCTTGTATCTATTGAAGATACAGGGATTGTGCTGACTACTGGAAAGACGGATGAGAGCACAGCGGAGATCATTCCCTATCCGGATTATGCCGCATACAATGCGGTGCAGAGCGTATCTCTGTCAGATCAGGAGTATGATGATGTGCTGAGTGATTTTAACAGTTAATAAATAATTACATAAAATAACAACAGTCCAAGTTCCGGCGGAACTTAGGCTAAAACAGGAGATATTATGGCAAAAATGCATAAACTGACCAAGGGTGGGCAAACCATTTACCCAGCTACTATCTATAGTGCGGTGGTCAATCCAAAGACGCGTAAGAGCTTGACTACGGAAATATCCGAATTAACTCAAAAAAGTGAAAACGTTATATCAAAAAATGATTCTTCTTATATCGGATTGCAGAACGATGTGAAGCTTATGAGTACTAATTTTAGTAAAATTAAAGAATTACAGCTTCCTACATCTTATTTAAAAAATGGTTATGGGATAAATGATAGTGGAGTTATGAAACCTTCATCTTCAGTAGCGTGTGTGGAATTTATAAGATTCAATCCTTCTGAGCCTGTTACTCTTGCTTCTTCCTCTGGTGATAAGACTATTTTAAAAGTCCTAGTGTATAATGAAGCCGATGAAGGTGCATCAGAAATACATAAGATCTCTTTGTCAGGCAACACATTTGATTCAAAACAATTTCCTAATTGTACCTATTTTAGATTTTCTTACACTCCTAGAGTTGTCGAACCTTGGATGATCAAGGGATTTTTTGGCTTGGAGGTAGAAACGGGGATAAATAAAGAGCAAATAGATTCTATAGAAGGAACCGTTTCCAGGCTTGAAAATTTGACAAGTCCGATTGAAGAGATAACTTTACCAGAAACAAAAAGAAATACCGCATTGGACGCAAGCGGAAAGGCAATATATGCTTCTTATAATGCAATTACAGAATTTATACCCTTTGATAGTTCTGTTCCTGTTACAATCCTATACCCCATAACAGGAAGTTATGAGATTCATAGATTTTTTGTCTATTCTGATCAGGACGAAAATTCAAGCGTAATTGTTCAGATTGATAGTGATAATAATGTTTTTGATGCGACCTCATATCCATCTTGCAAATATTTTAGATTTTCCGTATCACCTGCCCATAATCCTAACGGAGTAGCCTGGAAGGCTAAAGGTCTATTTGGTGTTTCAATAAAGACAGCGCAAAAAGCAGAATTAATGAATACAACTCCGATAAGCAGTGGAGCTGTATTCGAAGCTTTGAACGGTTTATCTCATTCTATTAATGATGCTCGTCCATATCACGGATTATCAGCAGAATCAAGGTTCTTTATCAAAAGAGAGAAAATTGACAGGCAGATAAATGGCAATACGTATTATCTTTCTTCAAAAGGTTCCGATGAGTATCCAGGCAACACACGTGACAAGCCGTTTAAAACTTTGCACAAAGCATTTTCATCATTGACTGACGGTGACGTGCTATTAATAGAAAGAGGAAGTGAGTTCAGAGATGACTTCTCATTAATAAATAACCTTCGAAATATAAAAATATCTGCCTATGGCCTTGGGGAAAAACCTATTATAAATTATCTGTCTGTTCTAACAGACTGGGAAAAGGTGAGTGGCTATAATCATATCTATCGTTGTAAAATTCATGCTTATCAAGCTGTGGCGGAACGTGGAATGAATCAGGTGTACTTAGATGGAGAAAGGATGTGCAACGTATATGACACGAATTCATTGGAAGAAGCAGAGGCAATGACATATCTTGATACCCATGTTGATAAATCATCTTGGTTCAGTGGGGGTAAATATGCTGATGGATGGTCTGAACAGGATTGTTACTATTATGTATCATTATCTGATTCTCCGAACACACACATAATAGAAGCTAACAGGTTCTTCTCGAGAATGTTAATTGGTAGTGATGTGGCTTGTCTTGATATTAGTCATTTGACATTAAGAGGTTCCGGAAGCAGGGATGGAGTGGCTGTCATTGGGAATAATATATTTTGGGAAGACTGCACATTTATGGACCATCAGCATCATGGCGTTGTTTTCAAAGAGTCATATTTTTTGAACTGCGAGACAAAATCATCCAGAGCGCAGGGATATCAATTTCATTTTTTGACATCTTCAGGATTGTCGGAAAATATAGACTTGATATGCGCCAATTGCAGGGTGATAAATCCCGGTCAGCTAGGTTCTGCATTTTCTGGGCATAATGGAGGCTTTACTATGGAATACTCCAATTGGTATATAGAGAATTGTTATGTGGAGGGTTGTGGATCTGTTATAGGAGATACGTCTCTGGTAAATCACGTACATGTTTATAACATTACATTAAAAGATTCAGGCTCTTTAAGGGGAGGTACTGGCATAGAAAATAAAATTACATATTGTACAGTATTTGGAACGATTGTCCAAAACATTGGCAATAACGGACTGTTAGTTAGCGGAACAGAAATCAAAGATATAGAACTAATAAATGCAAGAATCAAAATAAAGGTGACCGATGCCGCACGCCAAGTTGGGTATTCGCTATATTATAAGTCAGTTACTAATTCTAACGCTATTGAAAATCTAAAGATATGTAATTCCATAATAGAATGGGAAATGCCTGAAAACTTTACCCCTACAACAGCCATATTTGTTTCTATAGATAATACTTTGGACAATGCGAAATGTGCTTTTAACAATGTCATATTTGCAAGTAATAAAAATTTGTTGCTAGGTCGTGTCGATACCGTACATTTTACGAACAGTCTTTTTTCAAATGTAATATTAGCAGGAGTAAGTAAGTCTGATGTATTGCAAGATTGTATGGAGATTTCTAAAAATGATTATGATTACTCATGTCTGGTTAGCAAGGCAAGAGTAAACAACGGAGTGCTTGTTGAGTAATTTTTGTTATAAAATTATAGTTATGATACGAGAACTAATCATCAGATTAATAAACCGTCTGTCCGTTGAAGTACACCCGGATGCGGAATGGTTTTAAGCATAAGGGCTGACCTACACCAAGATCAGCCCTTACGTATTATAGTTCTCGTATCATAAGTATATGTTTTATTCCGTAATATCTGAAACCCCATACGGGTTATCCAATGCGGCAATCACACACTTTTGAGCGATATCAGCTCTTCTGTCAGTAACCGCTATGATTCTGTAATTCGTTTTGTCTTCCTTAGTCGTCCGGTATGTATTCCCTAAGAAGTTTAAGTGACTAAGTTTATAACCAATCATCTGCCATAAGGCGCCTCCTACCAGATATCTTCCGATCCCTTCTGTCATGTGCAGGCAGTCCCTGCTCAAATCTGTACCATAATGCCAGTTCATAAAATTGTTATCTTTACCGGCCATAAATGGAAAATCTACCGCAGCCTGATTCAAATCAGTCATTGATTCAGCCTCTTCTATGGTTGGGACCACGGTTGTAACAGGAGTGCCCGTTTCCGGATTGGATTGAGACACAACTCCCTGTATGGTCGTGTCGGTCCTTAAAAACGTGCCTCTGGCATTTTGTACGGCTGTTCCGGAAGGGATGACGAATTTTACTTTCGGGCAATGTTGCAATACCTTTTGAGCCAAGCGGCACAATTCCGTATACATACCCAGCTGCCTCTGCTTTTGATTAATGCCGAAACTCAGCCACTTGTCTTTCGACCCTTGCGATGATGAGAGCGTATGATATACGCTGTACGCCCATGTCATGTTAAAACAGATTACAGGATGCGGGAACAGGCAACATCTATCAATGATGTCAGCAAACAGACTCACATAGTTCCTGGTAATATTCCCTTTCTCGTCCTGATCCCAATAGGTTGACTCATCTGCGGATTGATATGCTCCGTTCTGGATTACTACAAAATCCCACGCTTCGTCGGACAAGGCTTCTCTTACCGTACTGGTGCCATTCTCCCAGACAGTGGCATTCAACCCCCACTTATAGTAGGATATTTTGCGGTCGGACTCATAAAATGTTATATAATCCTTAATACCAGATGCGCCAACATAAAGTAGAGGATGCGTTAATATATTAATTATGGCAAGAAGACGATCTATTACCCTAGATCAAGAGTCTAGGGTATTGTCCTTATATAAGGACGGGATAGCGATCAGGGAGATAATAAGAGAAACAGGATATTGGACAGCAATGGTGTGCCAAGACGTCCCAAGGTTAGAGGTGTAAGAAAAATATTTGTCACGATAGAGGAGGATGTAGCTGCTATCTTGGATAAGGAGCAATCGGTATCATTATATGTCAATGAGGCTATAAGATACTATCACGGTAACCGGCATTAATTGTCGGTTATTTTTTTATTAAAACTATATTTAAAATCACGTTTCGAATCGTGTCGTTTAGACAAATAAAAGTCATATCATTTCGCAATACCCTAAAAATACCCACGAGAAGGAAAATATTAAAAATATACCAATACTTTTTGTATAACACCCGATATTTTTTTATCAAAGCTTTGATATATCTTAAAAATATACCAATTATATATTATATTTTTTCGATACGTAATAAGACAGTGCTGCTACAGAATAAATTGCAGCGCAATCATCTGAACCATTATAGTCCAATACTCCATCCATAAACTCATTGTATTGCGGGATCTCATCATAGTCTGCACGAAACATCACATTATTTTTGATAAAATCCAGAAAAGCAGATACCCTAGCATCTGTTCCCATATTTTTATGCATAATTCTGACATCATATCTATCCCTTAAGCCCCGTGCTATGGGGAAATAATTTTTCTCACTTTCAAACAACACTTCCACAGGAGATATGCCCTCTAAAAATGACATGAGAACAGTCTCATCAAATGATCCTGTATATGTCACATTATCTATATATATTCCCTCATTTACATAGCACGAAACGATAATGAACTTTCCGGCATATTCGGGAAGAACATATACAAGTCTTGTCCCCTGAATATTTTTAGACATATCAAAATATCTCATATCTTTATTTTCCTGTTTAATTTTACTTCGTTTCCTTTTCAAAGAGAAACGAGTATATTCATCCTTGAATACCCATACAGTAATATATCGCAGACAATCCACCAAGTGACCGTATCTCTCATAAGACTGTCCTGTAATCTTATCCTTTACTCTTTTTTTCAGCACCCCTCCATTAACGTCCTTCTTGGCATTGTTATAATCGACTATCGAGTTTTTACATCCATCATCTACCGAAAATGACATACCCGAGCCTCCATCGAGCATGTAGTTTACAAATTCACCTGACATCGGTACGGACGGGTTAGAAGCCGGTATCCTCTCCTCAACATGGTAATCGCTTTCCAGCCCTTCCACGAACTTATCAAGAAACGATCTCTTCTCTTCGTCTATAGTGTTCCCGTTTTTTGTCGAAGCATCTCCGTACAGATACAGCATATCATTATACCTTATTGATTTCAGGTAATCTACCGCCATTTTTGAAGCCTGTGTTACCGTGTTGAACGGATCACTGGCGCATATCTCGTTAAACTGCCTTATACTACTTCCATCCACCTGGAAAAATGATATTGAAATATAAGGGAGCACATTGTTATCAATTGATATATGAACCGGCATCCCTTTAATGTAGTGTGTCGTTTTTATGTGTTTGTTTGAATCAAATGCATACAGGAACTCTCCTCCTGTCTTAATGCTTCCCCATTCTCCCAATGCGTATACCCTGTAGTAATTATAATCATGATCCTTGTACCATTGGTAATTAGATATCGTCTGTCTGTCATAGTATCCATACTTCCCGTCCGGAGAACCTACTACCCAGAAGTTGTTCTTATACGAAGAATGCAGCTCTACCGTATCCGATGGATATCTTTCCATTTTTCCCGTACGCTCATTAGCTATCATTCTAGATTTATTATATCTCTTTCTTAATATCCGGCTATAATCCTTAGGTAATAAACTCCTTTTTATCGGATATCTTACTTTCCCGTACAAATCATTCGGATGCTCATCCCACTCGTATGTATCAAGGATCTTGGTTTTTATCCACGAGTCCTCTGATACTGGATTAAAGTTGCATATAATCTGTAGGCCCTCCTTTCCTCGTAGGCGGAAACGTATTTGTGTGAAATCCTCATATTCAAACTCAGTGGCCTCTTCCATCACTATCCAGCGATATCCTGTGATAGACTTTATCTTCTCGGGATCGTCCAATCCTGTAAAATCGATTTTGCAACCATTTATACAGGTTATATTATTTTCCTTTGGAGCGAAAAACAGACTCAATTGAAGAGCTTTCATTTGGGTCTTAAACTCTTCATATACCGTATTCTTAAGACTGGCTCCAACTTTTCTCACAACGAGAGCCGAACCCTCTCCGGAGAATACAGACAACAACACGGATTGTGTCGTAGATACAGATTTCCCTGATGAGGAACCACCTCTGTTTATAATATACCGGATATCCTTGTCATGCATCGCCTCACGGATATGCCAAAACAGGGGATTAAACAATTTATACGAGAACACCATCTCTATCATTGCTCGTCCCCAATTATCATGCGCACATTGGAACTGACATCACTTTTTACTGGAGCATCCCATCCAAGCATCTTGCTTATCTGTGTAATGGCGGCTATTTTGCTATATAGCCGTATCTCTACTCCATATTGAGTATTCTTAATCGATTGGATGCAACATCGGACTGGTTTTGGTATATCATCAAGAGAACGGACAATAAACGTATCTTTACTTTTTAATTGAAGATCTATAGGGTCTACATTTACCACATTTGTAAGAAAACGCAATGCATCTTCCTTCTTCATGTCAGACTTTTTTAAGATATCAGCCTGCAATTCATTTACACGGGATGCGACAGATGGATTTCTCAGCAATTCAAATGCACGCTTACTAACGACCCCATCCTTCCATCCAATACTATTAGGGTAAGCTTTCCGATATGCATCTGTAGCATTACCTGTTTCTATATAATAATGACAGAAATTTTCTCTATTTGCTACGAGTTTTTTTCCCATAAAAGTCTTTTCGTCCGAAGAACGTACCGTGCTCCTTTACACGGAAACATTATAATTCAAAGTTACAAAAAATCTGAATAAAAACAAAACTTGTCATTTAATTCATTTTCTTAAAAGTTCTTTATCATGTAAACCGTGATCACAAGCTGTCTTATAAGCTCGATCCCGTAGTTCGTTCAAATTAATATTATTCATTGTCTGTTTTTTTATAATCCTTACATCCATTACGATAAAAACCGCCATCATATAAATCACTGTAACCATGGTTCACTTTAAACCGAAGAGGATGGTTTAGCGCACAAAGATCACTATAGTGCTGTTTAGCTGATTCTTCAATTACTTTCTCCATCTCATCATCATCTAATACCCTTTCGTCCGGTTTAAAATTCTTGCATGTATCACAGTAACGGATAGGTTTACGTTCTCCTTTTTTCCCTGAAGGCTTTTTAAACCCTTTTAGCCAACAGCTTTCGTCTTTGATAGGGCACATCTACAGTAATCATCAATATCGTAAAATTGACAGTAACCGTCACAGAACCATTCTCGAAACTCTGTAAGCATTTTCTCTTTTATAAGTTCTTCCTTCATTTCCTTATTCCTAATTTAATTTCTTCATCCTTGATTATTTTCCCAATCTTATCGGCTTCCTCATATCGTTCCTCCCTTATCAACTTTCTTTGCAGCTCCGAGAGCTGGTTAAGGAAAACAATATCGTTACGATCTGACACACGACGGACATATCTTTCTATATCATCCAGCTTATTCTCCATGCGTATATGCCACTTGCTTACCAAAATTAAAGTAAATGCTATAGAGCACAAACATTTAATGAGGCAAGGATGAATTTAAATATTGATTCTGCTATTTCCATAATCATATAAGTTTTAATGCTTCCTGTAAACCTGCTTCAAGTGCTTCCTCGTAGCTATCCCATTCCTCTCCATCATTTGTTCCTTTATAAACAGAACTAGCCATATGAGTTCCATTGTCAGCTTTAGATATTTCGTATCCATAGCCACAAGCACAGTTGTATATACATATATGAATGTTCTTAGTTTCACGAAGCCACTTCTGGGCGATGGATTGTATTGGACAAGAATAGAATAATTTAGGTAAATCCTTACTAGTTCTAAATATGGTTTCCATCATCAAGCCTTTATCGTTAATGATATATTTGCAATACTCATTAAAGCCTTTCTCTTTCAGCAGTTTCGCTGTTTCTAATGTTACAAATTCTTCGGTCATGACTATTCTCCTTTCTTCTTTTCACATTCTTCACAATGTAATTTATAAGCATGGGCAAACATCTTTAACGTAACAGGCTCAAAGTGAAAATCTGCCTGTTTCCCTTCTATGACAACTGAAACACATAATTGGCCGTCGCAAAAGTCAATATATGCCTCACCACCTCCATCCCCTCTAATGGAAAAGGTTTGTGTCTGTACACTATCCATTATCTACCTCCTTTAGTCTTTTAATTAGGGCATCAGCGCAATTAAGCGAATATTTAGCGACTGCTTCAGAATTAACACCATTATCGTTTGCTATAACAATTTTAATAATGTCTTTTGCCAATTCGTACCTACGTTGTTCCCAGTCGATAGCTGAAAAATCAAGTTCGCATTCCTTGAATACCATGTTATCACATACATATAAATAATCTCTGCTATGTTGAGAGTTGATGTTTAATTGGGGAGTTACATCCACCAAAACCCCTGTTGATTTTACTCTTGCTTTCATATTTAATCGAAATACATTACTTTCTTACCTATACATACCTTGAACCTTGAAAGAGATTCACTATATTGTGTAATATTATTGGGATTATATTTGTTAACAAAACATCCAGTACGTTTATGGTATCTGACACAAGCATTTTCAGGAGATTTAGCCAATATTTCTTTCTCATCGCTAAAACTAAAAAATAAACTATCTCTATATGATACCTTATACCACTTTACTTGGCTTCTTATCTTTTTAAAATACTTTGCTTTCATTATTCCTCCTTTATTTTAAAATGTTCAATCAGTTCGTTTACGGTAGCCTTGTGAACGGTATCCGTATTGACATCAATATGATAGTAAACCCAATAAGTAGAGAACTTGATTTCAGGACACAGAATCCATTTATCACCATCCGTAAACCATTGGTTCTTGTCTGTATCATCCCTCAATGCAGCGATAGCCGGGAAAAGTTCCTCGTTCGTTCCGCAATCAACACTTCCATATTTTTTCAAAGGATGCCCATTTCTTATCACATGATTCTTTTGGGATAGTAAAAAGAATATTCCATTATGACACATAATAAAATCATACTTATTATCATCATCTGCATAATATTTAGGCTTACCATGTGAATACCCCAATTCTTCCAGCCCTCTCCGAAGTTCCTGTGTATTTTTGCGTATAAAACACGGTGTTGTAAATCCCATAATTATTCCTCCTTTCCAACTTTAACATATCCGTTTTCAATGCACCAGCACAACATATCATAGGCTGCATCAATAGGCTCTTTACTTTCTGTGATATTTCCGATAGACCTAGTATAAGATTCCACATACAAGCATGTATAGCTATCTGCAAATTTTTTGATGGTCAGCACTTCATTGCCGATGAAACAAGGTAACTTGTCGAGAATATCTGGCAAGGTGTAGATATGGTATAATCCAAGTTCTTGTAAATGTTTCGTCTGATCAAATGACAATACCTGTTTCATTTCTTCTCCTCCTCTGTTTTAATCTCTGTTACTTTACCACGACTGACAAAACACTGACCTATTCCCAAATCTAGTATGGAACAATAGGTATCATTAAAATATTACAACATTCCCGGTATAAGGAACACTCATTACAAAATCCTTCTGATGATTCATACAGTACCCCGTCAATTATTATTCCGTTATTTATTTCCATACCATTCATTCATTAAGAGTTACACCCAAACATAATACTTTGTCAGACACACCTACATCATCAAATTCAAGCTCTGAATAACTTGTTTCGTATGGATAATGATATATCCTGCCGTACTTTTTATGCAACTCGATTATTTCTTCATCCGTCAATTTGCGTCTGACACGCATCTCGATTTCGTAATCATCGGAAAGATTCTCAATTATTTTTCTAAGTTGTCCTACGTTCTTTATTTCCATATCTCAATCTCCTTTCTCTTTAATCCGTTCAAGTACATCCTTGTTGGCTTCGAGTATATCATCAAAAGAGGGGATGGGCATCCAATAGATGGGTTTACTATTATGGCATACCCACTTCCCGTTCATTACAAAAGCTACTTCGTAATAATATCTGCCCTCGTAATTAGTCCCAACCAAAACACTTTCTAACTCTTCTGGCAACCGTTCCTTAACGCTTATCCACGGTGATTGCTTTGACTGCCATTCGGCACCTTGAACGAAATTAATCTCTCCAAACTTTGCCAAATCTTTACCAAACAAAGTTCTATCAACTGTCCTATGATTAAATAGGATATTTTCCTTCGCTGCTTCTTTTACTGTCTGTTTCATATCCTATCCTTTGAAATTTCTCATGTATTCGCAATCCTCATCACATACACCTTTCTTTGCACAGTGAGGGATATTAGTTCTCCGCTCATATTCAAAATTATAACATAGGTTTCTGTATTCTTTCCTTCTTTCCATAGGACCAAGTGTTCTTGCTGAACTCCATGATTCATAGTCATTGCTAGACGCCTCTTTAAGAACGCATCCATCATCGTTATATAGCTTTCTAACTTCATTCATAATTATATTGATTTACACTAATTCAATTATAGCCTTCTTTAAATTAACAAATAAAGGTATTGCTGACATGCCCCCATTGTAATCCAACTGTCTTAAAGAGGGGACAACCTCTCCGTCATCATCAATCTCATAATCTGCAATATAGGCTAACTTCTTCGCTTCGGGAACCAATATCCTTTCATTGTTCCAAAAAGTATATCTTTCATGAGCCATGACCGTTATACAGACCTTGCTTCCAACAGGAAATCCTTGGTTGGATTCAATGTATTCCTTTTCCAACTGAATTTTCTGATTTTTCAATTCCCTTATTTTTGAATCAATATCATTTTTCTTTGTCTGAAATTCTTCTTTGTTCATTTTTATCTTCTTTTGATGATTTTACATTTATAGAGTTGTCCGATCCAGGGCAAACC
>ENA-ORIC01001948-ORIC01001948.1-human-gut-metagenome-genome-assembly--contig:-NODE-1948-length-18032-cov-3.295294_pt1 | contig 18032 bp, 9 predicted proteins | sample MGYA00243023_ERZ508732 | MGnify/ENA primary metagenome ERZ508732 (study PRJEB26277, sample SAMN04329767) | human gut metagenome | biome: human-associated habitat | host: Homo sapiens | place: USA...
CATGGGCTTATCAACGAGAATTTCGCCGGAGATAGCATCCACCTTGTAAATGCGGGAGCCGGAGTAGGTGTAGACGGCACCGTCCACCAGAATGGGGCAGCCGCAGGCGTTGACGTCGTAGCCGGAGCCGATGGAGGTGGCCCAGTACAGCTCGGCATCCTTGGCGTAGACCGGCGTCTTGTAGTCCACCACGCCGTTATTCTCATTGTTCTGACGCAGATGCGGCCATGCGGAGTCGAAGTTGACAAGCGTGTCATTGGCCGGTGCCTTCTTTAGCGTAATGGTCAGCGTACCGTCCTTGTTGGGAGCGGTGTAGTCCGTCACCTTCTGGCCGACATAGCCGGTGCAGGTCACGATGTAGCTGTAGCTGCCGCCGGGTGTCAGGCTGTAGGTGCCGTTCTTCTCCACGATACGTTTGCCATTGAGATTATTTGTCAGGAACACCGTGGCATCCGCTGGGGTCGTTTGGACGGTCAGCTGGATGGGGTCGCTCTTCTGAACATGGACGGTGTAGGTCAGCTCGATGCTGTCGGTGTCCGCATGGCAGACCTGCACAGGAATGTCCTCGTTGTAGAGTTCTGTATTCAGCGCCGCTTCCACACTCTCCAGCATATCATAGCGCACACCGTTGACCTTGGCATAATACCCGCCGCAGCAGGAGGTGTCCGTGCTGCTATTGGGATAAGTGCCGGAGATATAGAGCGCGGTGGTCTCTCTGTCAACCTTGACGTAGTAATCGGTCTTGTCGCGGTCAAACTTTGTCGTGCCGCCGGAGGCTGTCACGAAGGGAAGTTGCTCATCCTTGGTCGCTGCGGTCAATCCCGCCAGATGCAGTTGGCGGACCAGCCGCATCTCGTAGTCCTGATAATAGGTGACATCGCCCACCGTCTTGCTGACGCGGATGGTCAGATCCTGTCCGTAGCCCGCCTTGGCCACAAGGCTGCTCAGGTTGTCAGCCTTCTTCGCGGTATTCACCGGCTGGGTGATCGTGACCGATGTCTCTACATCATGGATCTCCGGCACGGTGCTCTGGGAACGGTACAGCGCCGTGATCACAGCATCCGTGTCCGCGGCGGTGGCCTGTATAGCCGCCTTGCTGTTGAAGTCAGTGACAGTATAGCTGTAGCTGTGCGCGGCGGCAGCAAAAGTCTTATCAGCCGTATATGGCTTGCGGTTACTGGCAGAGGTGCCGCTATACAGCGCCAGGGCTTTCAGACCGTCTGTGGTGTCGGGCTCGGGTACAGATACCTTCAGGCCGCTGGAGGCCGTGAAGGTGATCTGCGTGTGATACCATGTATTCTTGGTGGCGATGCAGGTATATGTCTCCTCGGGCACAAGGTGGTACACGCCGCTGACCGGCGCGATCTCCGAGCCTGCGCCGTTGAGCACCTGCACGTTCGTGCCGGTGGGGATCGTCAGTGTCACCGGTACAGAGGCTACCTTCTGCACACGCAGGGTGTAGGTGTTCTGCTCCCCGTTGGGTGCGGCGACCTGTATGCTGTGGGTCAGCTTATCGCCCTCAAGGGACGCCGTGCCCGTACCCGTCACCGTATAGTCCTCACCGAAGGGCGTGGCCGCAATGTCCAGCGTAGAGGAGACCGTCGTCAGGCTGTACGACGTCGTGGTGGGGTCGAAGGTAAGAGGCAGCTTTGTGCCCTCCGCCGTCACGGACAGCGATGCCAGTGTGGGAACGCGGGTCACGGTGACCGCGTAGGACTGCACCTGTGTATAGCCGTCCGCAGCCTTGTACTGCGCCTCCAGCGTGAAGGTGCGGCCCTCCATGCCCTGCTTCACCAGATAGGTCAGGCCGGTGGCCGTGCTGTCCCACGATCTGGCGGTGCTGGACATATCCTTGCCGTTTGTACCGACATAGATGGTACGAAGGTAGGTGGTATCGGCGTCAGGGACATCTCCCATCGCCGCATTCAGGTAGATGCTGCCCAGAGGCGCTGCCGTATCCTTGATCCAGTACTGGGCAGTGTGTGCTGTCTTATCCTGCGTATAGCGGAACGGCTTTCCGTCATTGCCCAGCAGGCGGATATTGCCGAACCACTGGCCATAGGGCAGCGTCACGGAGATCTGCGCGTCAGCGGATACCGTCAGCGTTCCATCCGTGCGGTTATAGCCGCCGTCGGACACGCTGAATTTGTAGTCGCCCGCAATGACCTGTACGCTGTTTGTGCCCGTGGTAACATTGCCGTAGGCATCCGTCAGCGTGACCACCGGTGCGGACACAGACGCACCGTTCTGCGTGGCTGCGGCGGAAACGGTGTACTTCGTGCCGTCCAGCAGCTTTCCGTAGTCTGCAATGGCGTTGTTGAGTCCGTCCAGCAGTGTGGTGGCCGACTCCGCGGTGGCGGTACGCAGGCCCTTCAGTGCCGCCGCATAGGCATTGGCCGCCGCGGGGTAGTTCTGGACATGGTTCGTCATATCCAGATAGTCCGCCATACGGTTGATGAGCCTGATGGCATCATCAGAGTAGGTGCTGCTGACATGGAAGCAAAGTGCGGTGATAGTGGATGCTGGGGCATCCAGCTTGTAGCCGCCCTCATCATAATAGAGCAGGTAGTTGGCGGAAACGCCGTTGATCATTTGAATGAATCCCTGCTCCAGGCCGTCAAATTCAATGTCCGAATCGGCCAGTGCTTCCTTTATGGTCTGTCCCGCCTTGTAGGGAACGCGAGTCGGCTCCACGATGGTGCTGTTGGCATTCATGGCCGTGAACACAAAGGAACCGGCCTGCCCCTCTGCGGCGAAGGCTGTCACCGTCATGGTCAACAACAGCAGTACGCCCAGCAGGAGCGATGTGATCCGTTTTCTCATACGTTTTCCTCCTATCAGTACAGGCAGTTCCAAAGCCTGTATCGTATTTTCTGCCACAGCGTCCAGTTTCCCTTACAGGCCGTCAGGACGCGGGCGGCATAATCATCCACACAGCGGCGCTGTTCCGCGTTCATGCCGTGAGGACTGAACAGTGCCTCGCGGTTCAGTGCGGCGGCTTCCGCCGCACCCTCCGGGGGCTGCACCGTGCTGTGGTGCAGCAGACAGTCCGCATAGCCGTACCGCATGGCGATGGCAGCCTTATCGCCCGCCTCGTCAATGGCACGCAGTGCTCTATGCAGACGCTTTCGCCGCACAATGATCAGTATTAGAAGCGCCAGCACCGGCAGAAGCAGCAGCCACAGCAGGTATTTGACCTCCAGCGAGAAGACGGCCCGGTCCTGCTCCTGCTCCGTCTGTTCCTCCGGCTGCTCCACCTCCACGAACTTCTGCTGTTCGCTGACATAGGTGTTCTCCGTATCGCCGTCCCCAATGGAGGCGCCGATGTCCACATCCTCGTTGTCGATGTAGCCGGGCGTCACCTCAAAGGGCACGAAGCCGACACCGCTGACGTAATACTCCGCCCAGGCGTGGGCATTCTGCTCCGTCAGGGTAATAGGCTCACCGGCTGCGTACCGCGCCGCCTGCTCTGCCGAGAGGTAGTAGCCCTCCACATAGCGGGCGGGCACACCCATGTAGCGCAGCATCAGCACGGCAGCGGTGGCGTAGTGGACACTGTAGCCGCGTCCGCTCTTTTCCAGCGTGTATTGCAGGAAATCTCCGTTTCCGTTACCAGTCCGCACCGTCTCGTCGTAGGTCAGGTTTTCTCCCAGATAGGCATAGATGATGTTGCGTATCTCGGAGATGGTGCGAGATCCCTCCGGCAGAGACAGCTGGCGCTTTACCACCGACCAGCTTTCCTGCGTCAGCTGCAGATCCATGGCCTTCACATAGGCCGCGTAAGCCTGCTCCAGTTCCAGATAGCTCTGTATCTCCTGCCGGCCCTGGCCGGAGGCCAGCTCCCGCTGGAGCTGATACCATTCCGGAACGCTGCCGGTGAGGTAGCGCAGCTCCTCTGCTGCGGGCAGGCCGGTATCACCGATCTGTGCCGCGTCCAGCAGGCCGCTGCCATACAGCGCATAGGGATAGTAGCCATGCGCCGCGCAGGCGGTCAGGTTCTTCACCGTCATGTCCAGCGGCTCTGCCGCCGTCAGCGCCCATCTTGAGGCCGTTCCGATCTGGCTCTGGCCGTAAAAGCCATCCTTATGCAGCCAGTAAAACAGTTCCTCGTATGCCGCCGTGTCTTTCGTATCCGCCGCTTCCCAGCGGCTGCCGGTATAGACCTCATAGATCTGTCCGCGCAGGTAGACCTTTCCGGGCTTCTCCATGGTGAGCTCCAGCGCCGGCGTATCATTTCTATTCCATGCGGGCAGGTTTTTCAGTTCGCCCTCCGGCATGGAATTGGTGGTCTGATCATAGCGCCGTTCATGGATACGCTGGGCCACTGTCTCCGCCAGCTCCGTGGACAGGCCATCCTTTACCGCCAGCCCCGCCAGCAGGCAGAGCGCTGCACACAGCAGCGGCAGAAGCAGCTGAACAGGCCGCACCGCAAGTCCCGCCGTATCATCTCCGGCCTTTGCGGTATGCTGCATCATCAGCAGCACCGTGCCCGCCGTCAGCAGGCCGCAGGAGACGCCGCAGGGAGCAAGGCCCGTCAGCATGGCGGCGTAGGCCGGCAGCAGCAGGGGCAGCGCCATCCAGAGCCGTCCGCTCCACACGGCGCGGCTCAGCAACAGGGCGCAGAGCAACAGCAGCGGGATCAGCGCCCAGTAGACCCTGTCGGGATCTGCCGCCGCGAAGTCCAGATAAATACGTCCCGTGCGGGCTGTCAGCAACGACAGAAGATCGTTGCCCAGGCAACTGAAGCCGGACAGCACCGGCGTCCTGCCCACGAGGAATAAAAGCAATAGTGCCAGCGCACCGGAGGGCAGCAGCCACGGTCCGCATTTTGTCTCATACAGCAGCAGAAGCCCTGCGCACAGCGGCAGCATCAGCAGCGTCAGCAGCCACCACGGCTCGGAGATGGTGGGAAACAGCTCCCGCAGCAGCAGGCACGTTCCCGCCGCCAACACCGCGGCCACCGCCATGTCTCCCCACGGAAACCGGAGGCCCGCCGTCCGCGGAGCGCTGCCGGCTGTCAGGTACAGTCCGCTTTGAACTCTCCGCATCTGTCAAACCTCCCATCGCTGCAGCCGCTCGTGCATCGTCTCTGCCGTGAATGCGGTCATAGCAGAGCTGCCGCCCTGTTCCGCATCCATACAGAGCAGGAAATGCACACGCGGGTCTGTCTGGAGCTGCGCGTCCGGCTGTGTGCCGAAATACAGCACGCGGCTGAACGATGTCAGCTCCGGCATACGTCCTTCCATACCGCCCGTCATCCGCACCAGTTCCGGTACGGCCTGCAGCAGTGCCGCCTCATCCGAAATATCCCGTACAGGCAGGCTGTCCGGCTCCGTCCAGCAGAGCGTAAAGGACACGCCACTGTGTATCAGCGCACTGGCCGTGGAAGAGGCGACCTCCGCCAGTGCGTCCATCTGCGCCGGTGTGCCGGTGATGTGCTTGTCCCAGAATAGCAGCAGCTCACGGCTCTCCGGCTGGCTGGCCTCACGCAGGATCAACTCGTCCGTCTTGGCCGACAGTTTCCAATGGATCTGCCGGATGTCGTCACCGGCACGATACTCCCGCAGCTGGAACATCTCGCTGCGGTCCTCACCGCGCCGGGCCACCGTGCCGTCCTCCGCATAGCAGGGGCTGGCCAGCAGCGTGACCTCCATGGGGAACAGCTCCGGCAGCACCGTGGTGCGCGCCAGTGCCGCTGCCTCCGCCCTTGTGGACAGGATGCCGAAATAATCCATCAGGGTGATGGTATCCACGGAGGCGGTGATTCGCCCGCAATAGCGGCTCTGTAAGAGGAAGCGGTGTGTGCCGCTGCCGTGTGCGCGCACGCCGCCGGTGAGGGTGATATGCTCCCGCTCACCGGTCAGGTCATTGTGTACCGTCACGATACAGAAGTACCGCAGCACCGGCAGACGCGCATCGTTATGTACCTGCAAGACACATTCCGCCGCCGCGTTCTTGGACGTAGTGGTGGGCAGTGTCATATCGACCCGCAGATATTTGCGGACATAGCGATTCATGCCCCACGAGGCCAGAGGCAACAGCACCAGCAGTATGATGCCCATCAGCGGCCACGGAGAGCCTGTCACCGCCAGCAGGAGCAGCAACAGCACGAGCAGCAGCGCCAGTGTTGCCGCACCGCCTATGATCCTGCGCTTCATTTGGCAGAGAACTCCCGCACGTCCGGCTTCTTCACCGTCTGCAGCAGGTTCGTGATGATCTGCTCCGCCGTATACTCATGCAGACGCGCCTTGGCGTCCAGCACCAGACGGTGGGCGCAGACGTCCGGAAACACAGCGCAAACGTCGTCCGGCGTCACATAGTCGCGGCCCTCCAGATAGGCGTTGGCCTTGGCGGCGCGGGAGACTGCCAGTGCACCGCGAGGGCTGACACCCAGCGTCACATAGGCGTTGTTACGGGTGGCCTCCACCAACTCCGCGATATAGTCATAGATACGGTCTGCCACGAATACGGACATAGCCTCTCCGATGCTCTTTTCCAGAGACGCGGGATCTGTTACCGTGCGGCAGACATCCAGCGGATCGGCGTGATGCCGGTCCTTCAGCAGTGCCGCCGTACTGGCACGGTCGGGATAGCCCATGCTCAGCTTGATGAGGAAACGGTCCATCTGCGAGGGCGGCAGCATCTGCGTGCCCGCAGAGCCCACGGGGTTCTGGGTCGCCAGCACCACAAAGGGCGCGGGCAGCGGATGGGTCACACCGTCCACCGTGACCTGCATCTCCTCCATGGCCTCCAGCAGCGCCGACTGGGTCTTGCTGGAGGTGCGGTTGATCTCGTCCGCCAGCACCAGGTTGGTCATGATAGCGCCGGGCTGATATTTCAGCGCACCGGTGTTCTTATCAAACACGGAAAAGCCGATGATGTCGGAGGGCATGGTGTCCGGGGTGAACTGTATGCGCCGGGACGTCAGGCCCAGGGTCTTGGAAAACGCCTTGGCCAGTGTGGTCTTGCCTACGCCGGGCACGTCCTCCAGCAGCACATGGCCCTGTGCCAGGATGGCCAGCAGCACCTTGCGGACGATCTGCTCCTTGCCCAGAACGACTTTGTTGATCTCCTTCTGGAGCTGCTCTGTTACTCTTTCCATTTCTCTACCTCTCTCCGCCGCATGGCGGCGGTCTGTTATTTACGCAGTGGTATCTGTTTCTGTGCCGGTGTCTGTATCCGAGCCATCCTGACCGGGATCTGTGTCATCTGTCCCCGTGCCGTCTGATCCCGATCCGCCAGTACCCGGCTTATCCGGATCTTTGTCATCCGGTTCGGTCGTACCGGGGTCGCTGGGGTCCTTATCATCCGTGCCGCCGGGGTTCGGCTTATCCTCGCCGCCCGGGTTGGGAGTATCGGGGTTATCCGTGTTTCCGGGATCAGGCTTCTCGGGCTGCTCCGGATCGGGCTGTTCCGGTTCTGTTTCACCGGTGGCGGGCAGAACTTCTTCGCTCTCCTCATGGCACTTGGAGCAGACATAGCGGACATATCCGTCCTCTGTCTCCGTGGGCTCTACGCGCTCCACTTCCTCCATATCGTGGCTCAGCGGCTGATACGAGCCGTTGACCCACAGGCCGCAGTAGCTGCTGAGGCTGCCGTAGCTGCCGCCTGCCGACTCATAGCCGCCCACGTCCTTGCCATAGGCCAGCGTGAATCGGAGATAGATGGTCAGGCCGTCGCTTGCCTTGTAGTCGCTCATGCCGCGTCCGGGGAACAGCGTGCCGCCGATGGAGTACATCCAGCCCGCGCCCTGGGTGAAGTCAAACTCGCCCAGACTGTCGCGGTCATAGTTGCTGTTGGTGGTGATGCCGTCCCGCTGGATCAGTGTCCAGAGATGCTCCGGCACCTCCGCGTTGTAGGCCATGTCGCCGCTGATGATGCGGCGCAGATAGAAGTTGCTCTCCGCATTACCTGCATAATCGGCTTCATAACCGTAGTCCCGCAGGAACTGCAGCACCGCCGTGGCTACCGTGTCGCCTTCTTTGATGTCCACCTCGCCGCTGTCCAGAATGCCGATACCCACTGTGGTGGCATCCAGCACTACCGTGACCGTACCGGCGTCGTCACCCTCGCTGATCTGGTGGTATGTAACGGTGTAGGTGCGCATGGCGGAGTTGCCCTGTCCGTCCCATGCCCGCACACGGATGATATGCGTGGCCACGTCGCCGCGCTGCGGCGGCGCGAAGTACAGCTTGTACTCCGGCTCACGGTCGCCGCTGAATTTCTCCACGGTCTTGCCGTCCAGCGTGACTTTGATCTGATTGGAATAGATGGGTTTTGCACCCAGGCTGGGATGCGTGGTGACGCGGACCGTCAGCTCGCCATCGCCCTTCACCTCGACGGGAGAGCTGCCCAGCTCCGTGCTGTTCAGCCACGCCATGATGGATGGAGGGCCGTCGCCTACGTCCGGTTCATCCTCGCTGGCCATATCCGCGTAATAGCTGACGCGGTACTGGACGCTGCCCAGGAACGTGCCGCCGTCGTACAGCGACAGGACGAAGGTGTTCTCTGTGTTCAGATCCAGCTGCGCCTGATAGTTCTGCCCGTCACTGGAGGTCAGCAGGTGTCCGTTGCCCGTATACGTCTTGTTCATCAGGCGGACGCGGACATACAGGTTATCGCCCTTGCCCAGCGGATAGGCCACAAAGGACAGCTTGCCGTCCGGCAGGTCTTTTTTACGGATGGTCTGCGTCCGCAGGTCTGTGTAGATGCGGGGAGTATCGTCGTCCTTGCCGTCCTCACCGTCGCCGCCGGATTGTCCGCCGTTTCCATCGTCACCGCCGGTATTGCCGCCGGTGTTGCCGGAATCGTCTTTACCGCCATTATCGTCGGAGGGGTCTTTCCCGCCGCCCGGGTCATCCGGGTTTTGCGGCTGATCCGGTTCTTGGGGCGTATCCGGCTGCAGCGGCTTATCCGGCTGTTGGGGCTTTTCAGGCTCTTGCGGTTGATCCGGCTGCTGCGCGTCCACCTCAGCGGACAGAGGCGTGCCGCCGGTCTGGCTCATCTGCCCCATCAGGGTGCTGTCGGAGTCCTCCAGCGATTCCGGATACAGCCGTGACGCCTGCCCCGCTATGGGGTCGCCCGGCACGGCGCGGGTGGAGCTGAGCAGCGTCGCGCCCAGCCCCGCGATCATCACCAGCGCCAGAAACAGGCCCGTGATGCTCAATATTTTCTCTCGTCTTTTCATATATCTCCTCGTAAATGCTCCAAATGTCATTTTAGATACACAGCGCCGCCGCCGAAAACCGGCGGCATCGCTGCATCCCCAAAATACGGCGAATCGCTCCCCCTCCCTTGCGGGAGGGGAAGCTGATTTTTATACGTATTCGCCTTTTCTGCACTGCGCAGTGTTAGTTGGAGTTTGCCACAACGGCCACAGCGTCGGTGGAGTTCACGCTCCCATCGCTGTTCACATCCGCGCACAGGAACTTCTTCACAGTGACCTTCTCGAAGTCACCGTACTTGCCGCTGTAGATGTCATAGACCAGCTGGGCGTCGTTAATGTCCACCACACCAGTCTCGTTGACGTCGTAGCTCTGGGTCACTTCCTCAGCGGTGGCAGTAGCTTCCGTGATGTTGGCCTTAGCAGTATCAGCGGTAAATTCCTGATTCTTGTCCACGATGACCAGCCAGCTATAGACATTCACACCGTAGGCGGTGGTCTTATACATGGTGTTCTCACCGTAGGCATAGGCCATACCCTCTGTGGGCGTGCCGGTCACGGTCACCAGGAACACGGTCTTGTCATCCATCTGCACATACTCGGAGACAGCGACGTCCATGGTCAGAGTGGACTCTTTATTGACGGTGATGACCAGATCACCGGTCACCTTGCCAATGCTGTAGGTAACAACATTCGCGTTTTCGGCATCCGTAGTTCCCGTCAGTTCCACAGCTGTACCGCCCATGGTGGCGGAGACAGTGTAGTCAAAACCTTCCTTCTTCGTCAGGGTGAAGGAGTAGGGGGCGTTCTCCGTGACGGTAGTCGCGTTATTGGAGACATCTCCGATGCCGGTGCCCTCGAAGGTCACCTGGAAGGTGTACGGATCTCGCTCCTTCTTATTGCTGTTGATGACGATGTCGCCGGTGATAGCCGCACCGGGGATGGTGTAGGTGGTGGTGCCGTCGTCATTTACCTTGCGCTCAAAGTCGGTGTATGCCCTGTCGCCGATGATCACAGCCATATTGTAGACATAGCCATCCACAGGGGTCAGCTTGAAGGTGTAGTCAGTCTGGTAAGTAGCAGTCGGATCACCGGTGGTATCCGCGCCCAGAGTGACGCTGAAGGTCTTGGGGGTCTTGGTGCTGGTGACGGTCACGTTGCCGTTGACGTTCACAACGGTGTAGGTGCCGTCCTCACCGACGGTAGGGGTAACGGTTCCGCCGCCGACGGTGACAGTGACAGTGTAGTCATAGTTGGGGTCCTTGGGAACGAAAGTCAGCGTGCCGCCCGCTTCGATCACAGAGCCCTCCACGCCGGTACGGGTAAAGTCATCCGGCAGGTCCACACTGTAGCCGCCGAAGGTAATGGCAGTGGTATCATCCGTGATGATGGCGTCAGGAGCATCGAACTGAAGAGCGTTGGCGCTGTTATCCACCTTTGCTGCCGTAACCTTCACCTCAGCGTTATCCTTACCAATTACGGTGAACTTCAGTTTCAGCGCTTCGCCCAGCTCAGCGGTCTTGCCGTAACGGATGACGTGAATCGTGCCGTTGCCAACGGTCACGCGGCTGCCCTCGGTACTCACTGCTTCCATGGCCGGTTTCAGAACGGTCTGGTCATAGGAGAAGGTCATGTCGTAGGCGTTGTAGGTGTTCTTGCCGGCAGTGTTGCCGATGGTCACGGGGATCTCCACCTGCGCACCGGAAACGACCGTCTTGTCCTCGCCCATGGCCACGGTATAGCCCTTGACTTCCGGAGTTTTAACGGGGATGGTCAGCTCGCCACCGGACACGGTGTGGGCGACATCTTCCAAAGTGGTCAGGTCATCACCGTACACTGCAAGATCATCAACATCCAGCGTGAACTTTGCGGTTGCTGCATCCACCCCTTCTTTAGCTGTAAAGGTATATGTGGCTATTGTGCCGGCGTTCCAAGTCCCATTTAAACCTACCAGCAGAGTCGTCATTTTGACGTACCCTTTAGTATTTGCCGTTGTAACAGGAGTAAAGCTCTGCGACATTTGCGCCCCTAAATTACCCGTTGCACTCACCAAAGTATAGGCCGTCGAGTCAAACGTGATTTTAATAGCTGCACTGCCGACCGTAACATCAGAATCAACTTTAAGCGTCAGGTTCACGCTCTCGCCGGGTGCAACACTTAATTTATCTGCTTCCAGGCTGAAATTAGGTTTATCTGCGGCAAATACGGTGGGTACAAGGCTCAGTACCATCGCCAATGCCAGCAGCACAGAAATAATTTTTTTCATGTGATATTCTTTCCTCCTTTATTCAGTTCACTTTTTCCACTGGGAATTCAGTGATATACTCCAGATAATACTGGCAGATCAGCATGGCATCCTTTACGCTGATACGGCCATCTCCATCCACATCGGCTGCGGCTTTTTGCGTATCTGTTGCCTCGATATAATCAAGGTAAATCTGGCACACAGTCATAGCGTCTTTTACACTGACCTGGCCATCTCTGTCCACATCGCCATACGCCACCTCCGGCTTGGTGTCCGTCTTGGCATACTCGAACGTGAACAGCGCAATGGGCGCGGAGCTCTTGTCGCTGGTGGCCTGCAGCGTGATCGCCTTGCCGCTGCCGTCCGCGTTGCGGACATACCCCGTCACCGGCATACGCACGGTCTGCGTACCGTCCGCATTGCAGGTATAGCTGTTCTTCAGCGTAATAGGCTTGAGGGTATAGCCGCTTGCCTGCGCTGCGGCACGGCTCACGGCAGTTGCCGCGAACTCCACCTCGTAAGCGTAGACCGTGGCGCCATCGTGGTTGATGCTCACGTCCTTGTTGTAGGTCACAGCTACCGTTTCCGCGTCCTCGGGCACGGTCACATGGTACTTGGGCACTTCCTCATAGGTCGTCTGGCCGTCCGCGCTGGTCAGCGCGGTAATGCCCTCGTAGCTGGTATTCTTTGCGGCCAGCTTTTCATCATTCACGGCAGCGGCCTGGAAGGGGCGCTCCAACTCGGCGGTGCTGGACACCGTCAGCAGGGCGGTAGCGGGCGCGATCTTGGCATAGTTCGTGCCGCCGCTGTCATCCGTGGCGATCTTCCGGTTAGGGTCAAAGCCCACGAGGTAATATGTTCCCTCATCTGTGGGAGCGTTGAAGGTGAAGGTGGCCTTCTCATCATCCGCTGCCTTGAGCTGATCGCCCACCTGCTCCCAGTGGTCGTCATACAGGAACACGTCCAGGTTCGAGAACGGATAGAAGTCGCTGCCCTCGAAGGTGGTACCGTAGGCCTGCGTGTTCACCGTCAGCTCCATGCCGGGGCGGGCGTTGTACGCGTCCTTGTCGAAGCAGGTAAACGCACCGCCGCTGGACCAGAAGCTCCAGTTGGAGTACATAGCCACGTCCCAAGTATCCCCGTTGGACAGCACGATGTAGTCGGAGGTGGAACCCCAGCCGGGACTCATATAGGGATAGCAGTGGTTGCGGTAGTACATCAGGTTCTCGTCATGGCCCCAGAAGTTGGCCATATACAGGCTGGTGGGCGAGCCGGTGATCTTCAGAGCGGCTAATTTATCCGCCGTATAGGCAGGCTCCTCATCCATGTAAAGCACATCGTCGTTCAGGATAAACCCTTCCAGCTGGCTGCGGGTATATTGGCCCTGGCAGCACTCCTTTTCGGGCAGGCCGACGAAGTAGCGCTCCAGCAGGTAGAGATACAGGTGCAGGCCGGTGGGCCGCTCCACGATGTTCTCGTCGATGTACTCGCCCTCGCCGTTTGCCGTGTGATAGCGGTAGAATTCGGGCAGATCATAAAGCGACAGATCGAAGTACGGCACTGTGATGGCCTTGTGGCACAGCACTGTGCCGTCACGGCCCTTGATGGGCACACCGTCGTTGGAGATGGTCACATACACCGTGACCTCCTTGGCAGGCGTCTCATCGTAGTTATACTGCGCGTCCAGACCGTGAGGCGCTTCCTTCACCGTGATGGTAAAGGTCACAGTGAGCGTCTTGCCGTCCGAGCAGGTGGCCTTGACTATCGGCTTATAGGTGCCGGGGTCCTTCTCCGAGACGTAGAGCGTACTGCCCGCGACCTTGGTCTGCGTACCGAAGTTCGCCTGATTGGTCAACGTGTAGGTCAGCGTATGGCCGTCCGTGTCCTGGAAAATGTCTCCCAGCTTGATCTCCAGCAGGCTGCCGGCCACCACCTCGCCGGTGGTTGCCGCGCCTTCCTTCACTGCCACGCATTGGTCAGCCGCCCATACCGTCATCGGCAGCGCGGACAGCAGCACCGTCAGCGCCAGCAGAAACGTGCATAGTCTTTTCTTCATTCGTTTACCTCCAGCGCGCATACAGCGTCATGCTGCCGCGCACCTCGTCATGTTCCACGTCCCACGGCTTTGTGCAGGCCGCGTCGCTGAACCAGCCGTCAAACATCGCGCCGGGCTTCACAGGCGTCAGCACCTGTCCCACCACGCCGCCGCGCTTGACATACACCGTCTCCAGCGCCGTGCCGCCGTTGGTCTGGAACGTCACCCGCCGCTTGCCGGTCAGCAGCAGCACCAGCACCGCCAGCACTGCCGCTGCCGCCGCAAGGCAGATCCACAGCGTGGGGCTGCCGCCGCCCGCAGGCGCAGCGCCCTCCGCCCAGCCGGCGTACAGCGTCATGTTCCCTTTGACCACGTCGTTCTTGAAATCCCACTCCCGTGTGTGGTTAAGGTCGGTGTACCATCCCGTCAGATGATACCCCTCCCGCACGGGATCAGTGGGCCGCTTTACCTTTTCGCCGTACTGCACGGACTGGGCCGGCACTTCGCTGCCGCCCGCCGACTCAAACGTCACCGTGCAGTCGGTGGTGACGATCACCGTCACCGGATTGTCGGTCATGGTGTAGTGGTCCGTACCGCTCTGGACGGAGACGAGGCTGTTTTCCGGCGTCAGGCTGGAAACGCCCTTCGTGCCGATGACCTCCATCTGGAAGCTGCCCACCGTCACCTCGCTCTCCCACGGCTCACCGCCGGAGAAGGACACGTAGTTCAGATAGAACGCCCTGCCGCCGGTGCGGCGGCCCATGTCCGACCAGCGGACGCCGGGGGCGGTCATGATGCTGCCCTCCACCAGCTTGAAGAAGCTGTCGTCGTAGAGGATCTCGGTCTGCATACCGTACATCTCGGCGCTCTCGGCCTTGTCCGTGCGCTTGAGCACCAGCGTCACCGTCACCGTTTCACCGGCGGCGGCGCGCACCTCCTGCTGCCCGCCCACGGACAGGTCAAAATCGTAGCTGCGGCTGGTGTCCTCCGCCCACGCCAGCGCGGGCAGGGCACACGCCAGTACCAGCACGAGGCACAGCAGTCGTGTGAAAATTCGCTGCTTCATGGCTCACTCAGCCCGCGATAACCTGGCTGGCCAGGCTTACGGCATCCTGAGAGTTCAGCGTGCGGTCCTTCGTCCGGTCTGCCAGCAGGAACTTCTTCATACTGGCCTGATCAAAGCTGTCATAAACGCCGTTGTACAGATCATAGATCAGCTGCAGGTCGTTCACGTCCGTTGTTCCGGAAGCGTTGACGTCACTGGCCATCGAACCGGCAACTGCGCCGCTCATATCAATGGACTTGACCTGGTCGTTATTGAGCTTCTCGACAAATTTCAGCTTTGCCACCACAGCATTCCTGTCCAGCGTCTCGCCCTTGTTCACCATGATCAGATAGCTGTGGCCGTTATCCCCATGCTCATCTTTATAATAGAAGGTGTTATACATCAGATTTCCGTCATAGGAATAGCCGTTCTGCTGAGTGATTTGACCGCCGCTCGTGATCGTCGTATTGCCGTACACCGTCACGATGTAGACGGTCTTGTCGTTCAGATTCAGATACTCGGACACGTTCACCGCATTGGGGTCCACGGCCTCGGGGGTCTTGGTGATGCGGATGGTCACGTCAAAGGCGGGCATATCCACGATGGTGTAGCTGCCGTCGTCGTTCTGCTTGGGCGTTAAGAACTTGATATCATACCGATCGTTTCCCAGCGGCTTGAAATACCACACGCCGATCGTGTAGTCATAGTACTGCTCGCTCAGGTTGAGCTTGTAGGTGTAGTTCTCACCGGCGTAGAAGTTCTTCTCGTTGGTTGCGTCAAACGCATCGGCGCCGTTGCCCTCGACGATGATGTTCTTCAGCGCATCATTCTTGACCTTCTTCACGGTCACGGTGATCTCGTTGTTCTCATCGCCGGTCAGGGTATCGCCCAGCAGCGTATACTTGCAGTCGCCGTTCTCCTGCCGCTCCGACTGGGAGGTGTTTTTGTCGGGGGTAAAGCTCACCAGCGTCTTAAAGCTCGTGCCGGGGAACTTCACGGTGAAGTTATAGTTGGCGGGATACTGCACGGTGGTTCCCGTGTATTCCACCAGATCGGCCACTGTGGCCTTCTTCTCCGCTTCATCGGTGGTGTTGTCCTCTACCACATACTTGATGGTGTAGGTCTTGCCCACCTTGCCGTTTTCCGCCACCGTCACCTCCACGTTGTCGGTGACGGTCTGGATGGTATAACTGCCCGTCGTCATCTTCACTTGTTTGGTCTCGCCGTTGGTGGTGATGTTCAGGGTGTAGTCATAGTGCTTGTCCGCCGCGTTGAAGGTGAAGTCTGCGCCGTTCTCCACCAGCGTGGAGCCGTCTGCCGCAGCGCTGACGAAGCCGTCCGGCAGGGACACATTCCACAGCGCCTTCACATTGGTGTCGGCGTCGGTGATGGTGGCAGCCGGGGCATCAAAGTTGATGGAGTTGGCATCCAGGTCAAACTTGGCGGCGGTCAGCGTCACGGTGCTGGAGGTGGCCTTGTTGGCGGTGAATTCCAGAGCCAGAGCCTCGCCCAAAGCCACAGTGTCGCCATAGCGGCGGACCCGAACGGTGCCGTTGTTGTCCTCCACCGTCAGGTTGGCGGCGGAATCGGAGGTGGTGTTCAGGGTCAAAGCCTCCGGGTCATAGGTGAAGGTCATATCGTAAGCGTTGAAGCCGGTGATGCCCTTCTCGGAGGAGGCGACGGTCACGGGAATACGCACCTTCTGACCGGCAGCGACCTGCTGGTCGGCGCCCATAGAAACAGCATAACCGGTAGCTGTGGGGATAAGCGCTGCTCCATCGGGCACAATGGTTATTTGAATGGGGTCATCTGGTCCATGATTGAACGACCCATCATCCGGGAAATGATCTTCCCATTCATACATCCAATAGGATCCCAGTGGGTTCCGATTATAGAAAGATGCGGTCGTTGCACTTGTAATATTATTTAATGCAACAAACGTGATGGCACACAGCTTACCTGCGGCAACATCTTCCTCATCGTCTTTTTCTTCTGTTAATTTGAAATGCTTGTCACCAGAAATGTCTTGAATTCCACTCTTGGAGGGGGATTCAAACCAAACGCTATCAGATATATCAACACTTGAAAAATCGAAAAGCGCTTCATCGTAATTAAGAGTAATTTGAAGGCCTGTCATCTCTGATACAGGTTCATTCAAAGAATATGTAATGGTAACTGCTTCGCCCGGTTTCACGGAACTTTTGTCAGCCGTGGCAATAATCTGAGGGGCATCGCCCTCCGCCGCAAAAGCCGTTGTAACAAGGCTCAGCACCATGACCATCGCCAGCAGAAATGCTGTGATCTTCTTTATAACTCTCATAGATCGTCGTTTCGCGCTCCGCCGCGGCGGCGGGCGCGCTTCCTCCTTCTTTTTTTGTTTTATCTATCTCAAACGCCGTGGGCGTGTCAAAAGGATCAGAGCGGCCCCGCCGCCGGTATCGAGCCGATGGGTATGCGATAAGAGAGGAGGTGGGAGGGGCGGCTTTTCCCCTCCCACCCTTATGGAAAGCTGATGACCTCCGTTCAGGTCATCTCGGCTTGACAAGGGTTGATGTCTTTTTCGGCAGCCGCTTTCTTTGCTTCGGCGGCTTCCCGCTCTGCGCGGCGCTTCACGGCCTTTTCGTGGGCCAGTTGGCCCTGCCGCAGGTTCTTCTCGATCTGCTTCTGGCGCTTCTTCTCCTTACGCTCCGCCAAAAACAGAGGCTCCTGTACCGCCCGCTCCTTGCGGTAGCGAGCCGTGCTGTTCAGCTTCATCATCCGAGCGGGCGGCAGACACGCTGCCCGCAGGGCTGCGTCCCAGCTTCCGAAGCGTTGTTCGATGAACGCGCCGCCGTCCACCTCACAGGGTGCTGGGCTGTGGCGCAGGGTGCGGGCACACCGGGCCAGATACTGGGCCAACTCCCGCAAGGGTGTCTCGGCGTGCTTTTCGGCAAAGGCCGCGTCCTGCGCCGCCAGCGCGTCCTTAGTGCGCTGGGCGATCTTCTGTTCGCGCCAGTTCTCAACATCAAAATGCTGGTTGGGGTTGAAATGGCTCATGGACATACTCCTCCCTATGGTGATGTGGCGGTAAGAAAAAACGCTGACGAATCTCGTCAGCGTACACTCCTACCCTCGTCACAACGAAGAAGCGCCGCTGCAAACAAGTTCTCCTTCGTGTAATTCTACTGCCCTCGCGCCACGGGATCTCTCCCTCGTACACGACCTACCTTCTCAGGACTCGCGTCCCAATGGCGGGTATTGCCCAGCGGCTCAAAGCCATTTCGGTCGTTTCCTTGCGCTCACAGTGCCGTCCGCGGTGGGTTTGGTTACCCATGTTCCTTTAAGGCTGTACCCTGACGAAAAATCGTCTTTACAACGCACAGCCACACGACGTCACAGAACTCAGCTGTATGAAATTCTCGGTTCTTTTGAACAGTTTTTTCGCAAAGTAACATACTTTGCGAAAAAGCGCGGGATGCCTTGTGCTGCAAGGCATTCCAGATTTATGCCAGAAAAAAGTCGAAAATTAGAACTCGTTGTTGACACGGAAAAACGACTGGTATAT
>ENA-ORIC01001949-ORIC01001949.1-human-gut-metagenome-genome-assembly--contig:-NODE-1949-length-18029-cov-3.090965_pt1 | contig 18029 bp, 9 predicted proteins | sample MGYA00243023_ERZ508732 | MGnify/ENA primary metagenome ERZ508732 (study PRJEB26277, sample SAMN04329767) | human gut metagenome | biome: human-associated habitat | host: Homo sapiens | place: USA...
GATCCGGAACTGCAATACAGCGACTACTATATCTGGAGCGATTCGAAGGATTCGTTCCCGACCAAGAAATTCGTCCGCAGCGACGCCGCGCGCGACGGCAACTACATGAAGAACTTCTTCGACATCCAGCCCGCGCTCAACTACGGCTACCTGCATCCCGACCCCGCGCAACCCTGGCAGCAGGGGTACGACGATCCGGGCCCCACGGCCGTACGCAACGAATTGAAGAACATCATCTCGTTCTGGATGGACAAGGGCGTCGACGGCTTCCGCTGCGACATGGCCCAAAGTCTGGTCAAGGGCGACGACAAGCAGCACACGGGTACGATGCGCCTGTGGCATGAGTTGCGCAGCTGGTTCGAAGCGAAATATCCCGAAGGAATCCTGATCTCCGAGTGGAGCCAGCCGCGCCAGTCGCTCCGCGCCGGATTCCACATCGACCTGCTGATCCACAACGGCGCCGGCACCAAGATCTACCGTACGCTGGTCTGCCAGACCGACGACCGCGGCACGAAAGAGACCCCCTGCTTCTTCGACTACGAAGGACGCGGGCAGGTGAAGGCGTTCGCCGAAAACTACCGCACCGAATACGAAACCACGCGCGAGCTGGGTTACGCCGCCATGCCCACGTGCAGCCACGACATCTGGCGGCTGAACCGCTTCGACCGCAATACGCCCGAACAGTTGAAGACGGCGCTCACGCTCTTCCTGACGCTGCCCGCCGTACCGATCCTCTACTACGGCGAAGAGATCGGGATGCGCAATCTGGAAGACGCCCCCGTCAAGGAGGGCAGCTACACGAGCCGCAACCGCAGCAGCTGCCGCACGCCGATGCAGTGGGACGACTCGCCCAACGCCGGCTTCTCGACCGCCGACGCCTCACGGCTCTACCTGCCGATCGATCCTTCGCCCGCACGACCCACCGTCGCGGCCGAAGAGCGCGACCCGCAGTCGATTCTCAACTACGTCAAAGGGCTCATCGCCCTGCGCCGCCAGACACCGGCGCTCGGCACGCAGGGCGCATGGCGCTTCGTGAGCGACGTCGAGCAACCCTACCCCATGGTCTACGCCCGCGAGCTGGACGGGCAGAAATACCTCGTCGCCCTCAACCCGTCGAAGCGGAGTGCGACGGCGCGTTTCGCCTCGGAAGGCGCCGCGGCCGAAGCGGTCTACGGCACGGGCGACGGCGCGAAATACACCTCGAAAAACGGGCTGTCCACCTTGAAGATGAAACCCGTCTCGGCGGTCATCCTGAAAATAACCGAATAAAACCCGATAACGAACGTTTTCGTCAAGCCGAGCACAGAACCGAACTTTGTTCGGGTTATGCCGAGGCGAGAAAACGACCGTTAAAAACGAACCTTTATGAAACGACAAACGATCCTGCTGCTCCTGTCCGTTCTGCTGCTTTCGGGCGGTGCTGCGGCGCAGAGCACCAAAGAACAGACCCTCGAAGACCTCAACCGCACGGCGGCGCTCTACTACTGCTACGAGAACCACCCCCGCGCAGCGGCGACGCCCGCGCCCGAAGGCTACGAACCCTTCTACATCAGCCACTACGGCCGCCACGGCTCGCGTTGGCACGCCTCGGAGAGCGTCTACGAAAATCCGCGCGCAAAGCTCCGCAAGGCGGCCGAAGCAGGTAAACTCACGCCGCTGGGCGAAGAGGCCCTGCGCCGCATCGAGGTCGTCGCCGACGACGCCCGCCACCGCTACGGCGACCTCTCGCCGCGCGGCGTGCGCGAACACCGCGGCATCGCCGAACGGATGTACTGCTCCTTCCCCGAAATCTTTTCGACGGCGGACGGCCGCCTGTGCCGCATCCGCGCCCGTTCGACGCTCGTGCCGCGCTGCATGCTCAGCATGGCCGCCGCAAACGAACGGCTCAAAGAGCTGAATCCCGCGATCGACATTACGCGCGAAGCGAGCAAACGCTACCTCGACTACATGTTCCGCATGACCGAGGCGAACAAGATCAAGAAGGAGATCAAACAGCGCATCGCCGAACTGCGCGAGCGCGAAATCGACCCCTCGCGTTTCGTCCGCGCGCTCGTGACCGACCCCTCGCTCGTCGGCAACCGCAAGGAGCAGCTCCGCTTCATGAACGACCTCTACTGCGTCGCCTCGGTGATGCAGGATGTCGACTACCTCGACTGCTCGTTCTACGACCTCTTCACGCCCGACGAGCTCTACGCCTTCTACGCCGTGCGCAACTACCAGATGTACCTCGAAGAGGGCCCCTCGGCCGAATTCGGCCACCGCGCACTGAGCGACGCCGTGCCCCTGCTGCGCAATTTCGTCGCCGAAGCCGACGAGGCGATCGCAACGGGCGCGCTCTCGGCATCGCTGCGCTACGGCCACGACGTGAACGTCATTCCGCTGGTGGGTCTCATGGGCATCGAAGGGTGCGACACGCGCGAGAGCGACTACCGCAAGGTCGACCAGGCATGGAGCTGCTGGCGCGTGACGCCCATGGCCACCAATATCCAGCTGGTTTTCTTCCGCCGGCCCGACGGCGGCGACGTGCTCGTGAAGTTCCTTTTCAACGAACGCGAGTCGCGCATCCGCCTCGAAAGCGATCTGGCACCCTACTACCGCTGGAACGACGTGAAGCGCTATTTCGACGAGCGGATCGCCACGCAGACCAGACAGTAGCGTAAGGCTGCACGTTCCCGCTGAATTCGCCCCTGCCGCAAATCGTTGCGACAGGGGCGAATTTCCGTTTCGGAGAGACCGTCGGCCGGCAGTCTGAAAGAGACGAAGCGGAGCGGAGTACGGCATCGGCGGACGAAACCGGAGACACAAACAGTGCGTCGGGAAAGGACGAAAAAACTCCGTCCCGAACGATTTCGGGACGGAGTCGTCAACTTACAGGGGAAACCCTCAATGGACCGACATCATCGACAGACGGCCGACGCCGAGGGACACGGCGGCCGCCTGTTTCGTCTCGGAGGCGGGACGCAGCGACTCGAACTTCTTCGCCGGCCGCTTCGCCGGGACTGCCGCCGCGGCAGGGGCCTTGGTCAACTTGTAGGGGCCTACGCCGTAGTCCACCCTCCGATTGTCGCCTTCGCCGATCAGATAGCCCGGACGGATCATCTCCGCTGCTTCGTAATATCCGGTCTGGCTGGTATAGAGCACATAATCGAGGCCGGTAATCTGATGTGTGAGACCTGCCTTATCGGTGAACTTATCGCAGGTGATCGTAATCTCGTTCTTAGCGGTATCGTAAGACCCTTTGACGAGCGACGTTTCCGTACGCCAAATCGACCGCTCCGAATTCTCATTGAGGAAGCGATAAGCGATATAGACATAGCTTGCCCAACCGTATATTCCCACCTCGTTGAAAGAGTTGATCTCGACCGAACCGTCCGCCATATAAGTCAGGTAGAAGGGGAAGGCTTCCATTTCGTCTGTCTCCTCGGTGGCCGGTCTGCCGGTTCCCAGGCTCGTCGCACCCCAGTCATAGACCTTGTAACTCTTGTCGTTGCGGTAAGGTTCGATGCGGATCGTGTAGGTCTGCGGCTGTCCGGTAACCTCCGACGAAGTCGTCGTGACGGTCCACGTGCCGATATAACGCTCGTAGTCGGCGCTGCCCTGCGGACGAACCGCGGTGGTGGCGGTCAGCGTTTCGAACGTCAGACCGTGGACATTCTGGCCGCGCACGAGCAGCATGTATTCGGTCTCCGGTTCGAGATCATTGAACGGAAGTTGCAACCCCGCATCCGACATCAGTGTTTCGAGCTGCGTCGCCGTAAACCCGATGCCGTATTTGTTGGTCGCCTTCTCCATGTTGCCGTCGAACTCGTCGAGCACGCTCTGTACGAGTTCCGTCGTACCGACGATGTACTTACCCGATTTGAACTCCGTACCCTTGACGGTGAAATTAATACCGTGGTACTCCATGTTCTCTGGAAGCGCATAAGAGAGCGCGATGGTCGGCTTCGCCTTCGTGCCGTCGCTGACGCCGCCCCATGCGGTGGGAATCATGGCGTAGTCGGCCATCTTCGTACAGTTCTTGAAGGTGTCCTTGTAGTCGGACTCCTTGGTCGGCACCTTTACGAAGAGATCGGGATAATCGGGACGGTCGTAGAGGTGCACCTTCACCGGCGCGCCTTCGACCTCGGCAGTCAGGTAGGGCGATTCGCCCGTGAAGCCGGTACAGCCGTAGAAGGCCGAAGCCGTAGCGGTGATCGACGTCATCTTGTCGAACAACCCCGCGGGCAGCGATTCGAGCGACGTACAACCCTTGAACATCTCCTTGATATTCGTACATCCGACCATCGCATCGAAGAACCCTTCGGGAAGCGTTTCGAGCGACGAGCAGTTCGTGAACATCGACAGAGCGGTCGTTATGTCAGTCATGTTTTTCAGCAGGCCGGCAGGAAGGCTTTTGAGCGATGTACAGCCGTTGAACATGTTTCCGACCGAAATGGAATTCGTACAACTCGAAGGGAAATAATCCGCAGGAACCGTCGTCATGGCCGTACAACCTCTCCAAAGCGAAGCCACATTCGAGACGTTCGGAAGTTTGGACAGAGACGGGAAATCGGTCATTTTCACACAGTTTTCGAAGAGATAGGAGGCATCCACGGCCTTGGCTGACGGATCTACGTTGCTCCCGACCTTGTCGAACAATCCTTCGGGAAGGTTACCCAGCGACTTGCAACCGCTGAAAAGAGACCCTATCGTAGTCGTCTTCGTGAAGGGATCGAGCAGCCCGGAGGGAACTGACTCCAACGAAGAGCAACCTTTGAAGATCATTCCGCTGGCGGTCACCTCGGTCTGAGACTTGAAGAAATCGTTCGGAACCGTACGCAGCGAGGAGCAACCGTTGAAGAAACTCGAAACGGTCGTTACCTTCGTCAGCTTGTCGAGCAGTCCGTCGGGAACCGAAACAAGCGCCGTGCAGTTGGTGAAAAGGCCCGAAACATCGGTCACCTCCGTCAGATTGTCGAACAGGCCGGCGGGAATTTCCGTCACCTTCTTACAGCCCTTGAACGCCGAGGCCAGCGAAGCGATCTTCGGGCAATTGTCGAAGAAACCCTCCGGAATGGACGTCAACGACGAGCAGCCCGAAAAGAGCGAAGCGGCGGAGGTCAACTCCGTACACTGGTCGATCAAACCGACGGGAACCGCCGTAAGCAGCGTACAGTTATAGAACATATTTTCCACGGTGGTCACCTTGGCGAAAGCGCCCGCATCGGGCAACGCCACCTGCGTAAGCCCCTTGTTGTTGTAGAACGCCTCTTCGAGCGATTCCAGCCCCAGCTGGCCCCACTGGATGACACGCACGATCGCGCTCTGACTGGTTTTGGTCAATCGATTGCCGAGCGCCGTCACCGAACCGGTCACCGTCACGTAGTATTCGCCCTCCTGCTCATAAACGTGCTGGGGATTCACGGCCGTCACGGTCTCGGTCTTGCCGTCGCCCCAGTCCACCGTGGCATCCACCGTACCCGTCAGCGGAAGAATAAGCGTGTTCTTCATGCTGCTCTCCGTCACATTGACCTTGACGACGAACGCCGTCGGATCGAGATTCGCCTTCTGGTAGACCAGCAGCGTCTCGACGACGACACCCGAACTGATGAGTTCGATCTTCGCCTGCCGCTCCTCCATCGTCTCGTTGGCCTTCGCCGAGAAGGTCAGCGTCTCCTGACGCAAGGCGCGGGTCTCTACGCGGGAGAGCCACTCCTTGGCATCGTCGGGAATCACCACCTCGTAGTCCAGATCGGTTTCCAGCTCGAAGCTGACCGTTCCGCCGACCGCCGCAGCCTCCTGCGACTGCGTCGTGACGTTCATCACGCCCGACACGAAGGTCAGCGTCTTCATGATCGTCTTCGACTCGCCGTCGCTCAGCAGCACGATCACGCGGCCCGTCGAACTCTCGGCCGGAGCCGTCACGACGATCTTGCCGCCCTCCGTGCCGTCCATCACCGCTTCGGCCTCCCAGTCGCCCTTGGCGATCGCCTCGACGACGCTCTTCTCGTCGGCACCCGTCAGCACGAAGGGGATTTCCGCCGTCGCTCCGGCCATAATCAGTTCGGGCAGCGATTCGAAGGCGATGCCGAACTCTTTGTACATCTCCAGCGTCAGCACCGTCTCGCCGTCGGCCAGCGTCAGATAGACCCAACGGCCGTCCTCGCTCGTGGAGACATCCGAGAAGAAAGAGTCGCCGGCGGCACCCGTTGCAGGGCCGCACTCCTTCCACGTCGCCTCCTTGTCATAGGAGACGTACCACGTGTCGTTCTCGATCTTGAAAACGGGCGTCACGCCGTCGTCGCCCGTGACGGGCATCTTCTTCCCGCCCTCGGTGATGAACTCGCCGTCGAGCGTCCAGTAGTACTTCCCGTCGGAATCGAGTTTCACGCCGATAGCGGGAGCCGCGCCCGCTTCGCCGTCCTTGATGACGATCTGCGACGCTTCGCCGTCAGACGTCACGAGCGAAAGCGTGTACCCCCCCCCTTCGGGATTTTCGGTCACCGCCGTGATGAAGAGCTTGCCGTCGATGAGCGACTGCAAGTTCCCGACGTTGATGTTGAGCGAGTTTACGGTCTTTTCGAGTGCGTCGACCCGACCTTCCAAATCGTCGAGCCGATCCTTCACCTCCGCATCGTCATACTCGCAACCGGCGAGTGCCAGACACAGCACCGCCGCCAAAGCAAACATTTTTTTCATGCGAATAAATTAATAAATGAACTAACCTGATTGGATCGTTTGCACAATCTGCACGACGTAAATATACTAAATTATCGAATAATTCTCCCATTCCGTCAAAAAAAAAGGTTTGCGGGCAAGCGAAAACGGAAACATGCGCCTCCGCGCCGCGACGTTCATTCCTATCCGCAAAAATACCCCGTCGTGTTTCGCATCCCTATTTCGCGACGCCGGCCGGAAAGCCGCCGCACGGGACGGCAGGCCGAATCTCGCAGCGTTCCGGCCGACGACGGGCGGCCGGAACAGTGGGGTGAAAACGCAAAAAAGCAGGCGATTTCCGATGGAAATCGCCTGCGCTGCCTCGAAACGGCCGTGTCGGGCCGCTATTCGTCGTCGCGGTTCATGTGCGCCACGTAGATCGCATGCTGCATCGCCTCGCGCTTGGCGATCGACGGCTTGGTGAAATACTGGCGGCGGCGCAACTCTTTCAGAACGCCCGTGCGCTCGTATTTGCGTTTGAACTTTTTGAGGGCCTTCTCGATGTTTTCGCCCTCCTTTACCGGCATGATAATCATAACTATTTGCGAATTTTTAATGTTTTACGAATCGATTTGCAAGTCGCGGAATTCATTCGGCTTCCGCCGGCCTTCGAAAGGTGTGTCGTCAATCGTCGTTCTGCGTCGTCCGTACCCCGAAGCGAAGATAAGGATGCAGTCTGTCTGCCTCCTCGCGTGTCAGTATGCCGTCTTCGATCATCTCTTCCAGGGTACTCCAACCTCCTTTCAATTGTCTTCGTTTCAAAATCTTCCGAAGCGTCCGCGGGGCGATGTAGGGATGCTCCGCCAGCGCTTTCGGAGTTGCAAAGTTAATATCTATTTTTGAAATTCTGCAACTATCGATCGAAATTTGTTTCAGTATCCGCTCGTAATTGCTCTCGGTGACGCCCCGCACTTCGGCCAGTTGCTCCGCACGGCAGAAACCGCCCAGCCGCCGCCGGTAGTCGAGAATCGCCCCGACGGTCTTCGCGCCGATACCGCTGACCGAACGCAGCGCCGCCGAGTCGGCCGTATTCAGCTCCACCGGATCGTGCAGCGGACGCCGCCGTTCGGGGAAGAGGGCGTACTCGGCCAGACGCCGGCCCGCCGAATCGCCGATAATCGGATAGTCGCACAACTCCTCCTCGTCGCGGAACCCGCCGATGAGGGTGTTGTAGTCGGCGATCGCCTCGGCCTGCCGCTTCGTGAAACCGATCGCGCGCAGGAATTTCGCCGTCATCGTGTCGATGCGGAAGGGCACGAGCGGCACGACGACCCGCTGGCGGCGCATGAAGGGCTTGCGCAAACGTTGCGCACTGTCGCGGCGGGGCCGGAAACGATACTCCGCACCGATGCGGATATAGGGTTCCAGACGGTCGTACATCGAATCGCTCACCTGATAGCAGGCGGCGAAATCCTCCGGTATGCGGAAGATCTTTCCCGCGGCCCGATAGCGCAGCACGCCCGCCGCATCCTGCTTGGTGAAGCCCAACCGCCGCAACGCACGGTAATCGACCGTATTGGGATCGAACTCGAACAGCTCCGGCGGCGCCTCCTTCGCAGCGTCCGGCGGCGCCCCGCTCCGCGGCGTCTTCGGTTCGAGCAGCAGGAACGCCGCCACGGCCAGCACCAGCAACGGCAGCAGCGGCACGAGCGTCCGGCGATCTTCACGCGACCACATCACCAGGCGGCTTTATCCGACAACAGCAACCGGCGGTAACGCTCCGACGGCGACGCCATCGTCTCGCCCAGACCGTACTCCGCCCAGCGTGCATCCACCCGCTCCACCGTCGCAGACGAGGCGACGGCCACGTTCGGGAACCGCGCGGGATGCCCCTCCACGCCGAGGCGCTTGCTGCGCGCATCGACCACCACGACCTCCCCGACCACCGTCACGTCGCGCCGCGGATCGCTGTCGGCCGCAGCCAGCCACAGCAGTTCGGCACCCGTCAGCCCCTCGGCCTCGCGGTCGAACAGCACGGCGCACTTCACGCCCCGCACCGGATTCCGCCCGAAGAACGCCGCCGCATCGACGCGCTCCGTCCTCCGGTCGACGAAGAGCGCCAGCGTGCGCCACCGCTCCGCGAAGCCGGTCGCCGCGGCCGCCACCCCGCCGCACGGCTCGAAGCGTTCGGGCAGCTGCAACGGCGGCTCCTCGCGCGCGGCGGCCCGCGTCAGGTCGAGGGCCAGCTTGCCGCCGAACCCCGAGGTCGCCGTCGCATGGTCGAGCACGTCGAGCACCCCTTCGGCCGCAATGAGGTCGCGCGCCGGATCGAGCCTGCGCACCAGCGCCGCCAGCGCCTCGACGCGGCGGATTTCGGTCGCGGCATCGGCGACGACGAGGTATTTGTTGAACATCATCTGCCCCGCGCCCCACAGCGACTGCGCCACCTTGTGCGCCTGCCCCTCGTAGCGCCGCTCGATCGCGACGACGGCCAGATTGTGCGCCGTGCCGGCCGTCGGCATCCACAGGTCGCGCACCTCGGGCTGCACGGCCAGACGGATCGGCGCCAGAAAGATCCGCTCGGTCGCTTCGGCGATGTAGGCATCCTCTTCGGGCGGCACCCCCACCACCGTCGCGGGATAAACGGCATCGCGCCGGTGGGTGATCGCCGTCACGTGGAAGCGGGGGTAGCGGTCTTCGAGCGAGTAGAAACCCGTATGGTCGCCGAACGGCCCCTCGACCGTCTTCTCCTCGGCGGGATCGACATAGCCTTCGATCACGAAATCGCAGTCGGCCGGCACCTCGATCCCGCAGGTCAGACAGCGCACCAGCTCCACGGGACGCCGGCGCAGGAATCCCGCCAGCAGGTATTCGTCCATGTTGTCGGGCATCGGCGCCGTCGCGGCATACGCATAGACGGGATCGCCGCCCAGCGCGACGGCCACGGGCATCCGCCGCCCCTGCCGCCGGTAGCTGTCGTAGTGGCGTGCGCCGGTCTTGTGCACGTGCCAGTGCATACCGGTCGTGCGGTCGTCGAAAACCTGCATCCGGTACATCCCCACGTTGCGCACCCCCGTATCGGGGTCGAGCGTATGCACCATCGGCAGCGTAACGAAGCGCCCGCCGTCCTCCGGCCAGCATTTGAGCACCGGCAGCAGCGACAGTCGTGCCGCCTCGCCCCGCAGCACCACCTCCTGGCAGGGGCCGCGTCCGCGTCGGCTGCGCGGCATCCAGCGCGCCATTTCGCCCAGCAGCGGCAGCATCCGCAGCTTCTCCCACAGGGTCGCTTTGGGTGTCGTCACTTCGTGCAGCAGCGTGTCGATGCGCCGCGTCAGCCCGTCGAGCGACTCCACGCCCAGCGCCAGCACCATACGGCGTTCGGAGCCCATGAGGTTGGTCACCACCGGAAAGTCCGTCCCCGTGCGTTCGAAGAGGATCGCCTTTCCGCCGCCGGGCTGCTTGGCCATGCGGTCGGTCAGTTCGGCGATCTCCTCCACGGGCGACACCTCGGCCGCGACACGCACCAGCTCGCCTTCGCGTTCGAGCCGTTCGATAAATTCGCGCAGATTGTTGTAGGACATTGTTTTATCTTTAACTTGTCGGTTTCGAGTCTTCGTACGCCCCGTCGCGCCGGAGCGCAGTCAAAGATACGAAAAGTCGAGTGCAGAAGCAAGCGTTAGCTTGATTATGCCGAGACGGAGTATCTTCGGCGAAGCCAAAGTACGAAAAGTCGAGTGCAGAAGCAAGCGTCAGCTCGATTATGCCGAGACGGAGTATCTTCGGCGAAGCCAAAGTACGAAAAGTCGAGTGCAGAAGCAAGCGTCAGCTCGATTATGCCGAGACGAAACGTAAGAATAACCTGCGGCGCCTCTGCGCCGCGCGGGTCGAAGCCTCCGCCCGCGGAGGCCCGCCGATGACGTTCTCCGCAGGCTTCGCCCCGCAACGTACCGAATAAACAATACCGTTGAATCTCCCTTCCCTGCTTTCGGATCGGACCCGAAGCAGCAAAAGATCGGGCACGGCGAAAACGCGGGATCCTCCGGTCATCGACGCTGAGCGGCCACGAAAGCGTGCGCCGTTGCGGCGCAAAACACCCTCTGCCGGCCGCGGACGAAAAACAACGGTACGAAAGACCAAACGCCTGCCCGCATGAATGCTCCGATAACGCGACCGGAGGGCTTCCGTCATGGAAACCCGCCGGTCGTTCATGCGATCGGATCGCGGACGAAGCCGCAACCGGAAGAATCGGCCTGCTATTCGCCCATCAGGATTTCGAGAATCTTGATGGCGGCCGTAGCGATCGGCGTACCGGGGCCGAAGATGGCCGCCGCACCGTCGCGGTAGAGTTCGTCGTAGTCCTGCGCCGGAATGACGCCGCCGACGATCACCACGATATCCTCGCGGCCCAGCTTCTTCAACTCGGCGATGATCTGCGGCACGAGCGTCAGGTGACCCGCCGCGAGCGACGAAACGCCCACCACGTGCACGTCGTTCTCGACGGCCTGCTTCGCGGCCTCGGCCGGCGTCTGGAACAACGGGCCCATGTCGACGTCGAAGCCGATGTCGGCGTATCCCGTCGCCACGACCTTCGCGCCGCGGTCGTGACCGTCCTGACCGAGCTTCGCAATCATGATGCGCGGCTGACGGCCCTCTTTCTTGGCGAACCGGGCGCACAGCTCCTTCGCCTTCTCGAATTGCGTATCGTTTTTCACTTCCGAACTGTAAACACCTGAAATCGAACGAATAACTGCCTTGTATCGGCCTACGACGACCTCGCAGGCATCCGATATCTCGCCCAGCGTGGCACGCACCTTCGCGGCCTCGACGGCCAGTTCCAGCAGATTGCCCTGCTTGGTCTTGACGCACTCGGTGATAGCCGCCAGCGCCTTCTGTACGGCAGCCTCGTCGCGCGAAGCGCGCAGCTCCTTCAAACGCTTGATCTGGCTTTCGCGCACGGCGGTATTGTCCACCGCGAGGATGTCGATCGGCGCCTCCTTGTCCAGGCGGTACTCGTTGACGCCGATGATCTTCTCGACGCCCGAGTCGATGCGCGCCTGCTTGCGGGCCGACGCCTCCTCGATGCGCATCTTCGGAATACCGGTCTCGATAGCCTTGGCCATACCGCCCAGCTTCTCGACCTCCTGAATGTGCTCCCATGCCTTCTGTGCGATCTCCTCGGTGAGGCTCTCCACATAGTAGGAACCGGCCCACGGATCGACCTGACGGCAGATGTTGGTCTCCTCCTGAATGTAGATCTGGGTGTTACGGGCGATACGCGCCGAAAAGTCGGTCGGCAGGGCGATCGCCTCGTCCAGCGCGTTGGTATGCAGCGACTGGGTGTGACCCAGTGCGGCACCCATCGCCTCGATGGCCGTGCGGGCCACGTTGTTGAAGGGATCCTGCTCCGTGAGCGACCAGCCCGAGGTCTGCGAGTGAGTACGCAGCGCCAGCGACTTGGGATTCTTCGGATCGAACTGCTTGACGATCTTGGCCCACAGCATACGTGCCGCACGCATCTTGGCGATCTCCATGAAGTGATTCATGCCGATGGCCCAGAAGAACGACAGGCGCGGTGCGAAGGCGTCGACCGACATGCCGGCATTGACACCCGCGCGCAGGTACTCCAAACCGTCGGCCAGCGTGTACGCCAGCTCGATGTCGGCCGTGGCGCCCGCCTCCTGCATGTGGTAACCCGAAATCGAGATCGAGTTGAACTTGGGCATGTTCTTCGAGGTGTACTCGAAGATGTCGGCGATGATGCGCATCGAGAACTCGGGGGGATAAATATAGGTGTTGCGCACCATGAACTCCTTGAGGATGTCGTTCTGGATCGTACCGGCCATCTGGTCGAGCGTACAGCCCTGTTCCAGACCCGCCACGATGTAGAAGGCCAGAATCGGCAGCACGGCGCCGTTCATGGTCATCGACACCGACATCTTGTCGAGCGGAATACCGTTGAAGAGCACCTTCATGTCCTCCACCGAACAGATCGACACGCCGGCCTTGCCCACGTCGCCCACCACGCGCGGGTGGTCGGCGTCGTAGCCGCGGTGCGTCGCCAGGTCGAAGGCCACCGAAAGGCCCTTCTGGCCCGATGCGAGGTTACGGCGGTAGAAGGCATTGGACTCCTCGGCCGTCGAGAAACCGGCGTACTGACGGATCGTCCACGGACGCATCACGTACATCGTCGAGTAGGGACCGCGCAGGAAGGGTGCCACGCCCGCAGCGTAGTTGAGGTGTTCCATCCCTTCGAGATCGGCGGCCGAGTAGCACCCCTTGACGGGAATCTGCTCGGCGGTCAGCCACGGCTCTTTCTCGCCGCCGGCCTGAGCGCAGCACTTCGGCGCGGCGCCCGTGTATGATAATTCAGAAAATTTTGCTCTCATGACTTTCGCGTTTTAGATTCCCATCTGCGTAAGGTAGTTGTGCAGCGTGTCGAGCACGTTGCTCTTCACGTGGATGAAGTTGCCGATGCCCTGCGCCTCCAACTCGGCCATGCAGGCCGGAGCGCCGGCGATGACCAGAATGGCCTTGTCGCCCAGCATCTCCTTGACGCGGGGAGCCAGCTCGGCGTAGCAGTCGTCCGACGAGCAGAGCACTACGATCTCGGCCTTCGATTCGAGCGCGGCCTTCACGCCCTCTTCCAGATCCTTGAAGAAGGTGTTGTCCTGCACACGGATACCCGCGCAGGCGAAGAAGTTGCACGAGAACTGGGCGCGGGCGCGGGCCATGGCCAGATGACCGGCGGTGAGCATGAACGCCTTGGGCGTCTTTCCGCTGCGATCCACATGCAGACGCATCGCCTCGAAGGCCATCGCGCCGCGGTAGGGATTGAGCACGCCCGCCTTCTTCCGGCGCGTCACGGCGGCTTCGGTCACGGCGTCGGAAGCGACCTCCGTGAAGTTGGGATACTGGTTGGCACCCAGCAGCGTGATGCGGCGCTGCGCCACGCTCTTATCCTTGGCAGCGGCCGATGCGTCGACGCGCTCGACGACGTAACCGCTCTCGAACGCTGCGACGTAGCCGCCCTTCTCCTCCAATTCGAGGAAGAGCTTCCACGCCTCGGCTGCGATCGACTGCGTGAGGTTCTCGATGTAGTACGAACCGCCGGCGGGATCGGCCACCTGATCGAAATGCGATTCGTGTTTGAGCAGCAGCTCGACGTTGCGGGCGATGCGCTTCGAGAACTCGTCAGGCTCGGCGAACGACGCGTTGAACGGCGTCACCTCGAGCGAATGCACGCCGGCGATAGCCGCCGACATCGCCTCGGTCGTGCCGCGCAGCATATTGATATAGGGGTCGTAGACCGTCTGGTTCCACGTCGAGGTCACGGCGTGGGCGAAGAGCTTGCACGAGCAGCCCTTTTCGGGGTTGTACCCTTTGACGATGTTGGCCCACAACATGCGGGCGGCGCGGAACTTGGCCATCTCCATGAAGTAGTTGGAGGTGACGCCCATCGAGAAACGGATCTTGCGGGCCGCCTCGTCGACGGTCAGCCCCTCGTCCATCAGCCGCACGAGGTATTCGTGGCCGGCCGAAAGGGTGAAGGCCAGCTCTTCGACGATGGTCGAACCGGCGTTCGAAAAGTTCTCGCCCGACACCGTCACCACGCGCACGCCCTTCATCGCGGCCGTACGGCGCACCAGACCGGCCAGCATCTTGAAGCACTTCTCCCCGCCGGGCGAGCAGAACGCGCCGGTGAGCGACAGACGGTTGATGATCGGATCGAGCACGAAGTGCACGGAAGCGGTCTCCTGCCAGCCCTCCTTTTCGATCTTCGCCAATACGGGTTCCACGACGTCCGCGACGCCTTCGCCCGAAAAGACCACTTCGACGGCAGGCAGGTGGATGTCGCGCAGCAGCGTCTCGACCTCGGCGGCCGACAACCCCTTCGTGAGCGAGAAGCCCAGCGAATCGACGCCCGAGTCGAGCAGTTTGAGCGCCTCGGCGTTGGCCGCTTCGGGGCACTTGACCGTCAGGCTCTGATGCACGCGCCACACATTGTCGCACCGCGTACCGCGCACATAGGGAAATTCGCCCGGTTCGGAGGCGAGGAATTTGAGACCTTCGAGGTTTTCGGCGCGATAGTACGGCCGGACGTTGAACCCTTCGGGTGTCCGCCACACCAGTTTGCGCTCGTAATCGGCCCCTTTGAGGTCTACCGCAATCACCTCTTCCCACTTCTCGGTCGGAACCGGCGGGAATTCGGCGAACAGCTTTTCACGCTTGGTATTTGCCATAATTATTTTGAGATTAGGTTCGTCTTCAACAATCGTTCCCCGCTCCGCACGCCCTTTCGGCCGCGACACGGAGGCGGAAACGCTCGTGCAAATTTCACTTTATCGTAAAAAAGCATGTAAAAGTATAAAAAAAAAGCGAAAGAGGCAAGACTTGTGTTAGTTTTTTAACACCGCGCCCCGCAAGCGTCCGGAAAGCCCCGCTCCATCCCTTGCCGCATACGGGAGACGGCCGGCCGCCGCGGATACGGCCGGCCGCGTGCGGCGGACGGTTTCCGGGGCCGGGCGCATCGCCGGCCCCGCCGGCCGGAACGACCCTCCGGACAGAGGAGCAGCGAATACGATATTCAGATCAATATTATCCTGTTTATCCCTGAATTTTGCAAAAAATCGATTTTCACGAAAAATCGGATTTCGCCAAAAAACGAGTGCATTTTTCCGGAAAACCCGCGAAATTTCAGTCTTCATCGCCAAAAAACAGCGTTGTTTTTCGGAAAATGTTCTGTTTTTTTTCACTTTTTCCGAAAAAATATCGATTTCCGAGTATCAACCTCACGGAAAAGAATTACCTTTGCTCCCGAAGAACAAAATACATTGTGCAGGGGCAGTAAATCCGAATCTCTCCGGTGTTGTTTTTTTAGGTTTTAGGTGTTGTTTTGGTTAACAGCGGAGCGGCGGTTTTTTGAGTTGGTTCCTTCCCGTCGGGGCATTCTGCCGAAGACGGGGCCCCTGCCAATGTTTTTCTTGCGATTTCGGCGCAGATCCTTCATTTAATATCAAACTCATATGGCATCGTTGAGATTCAGGATGGTCGAAGAGGCGCTCAGCCACGTAGCGGTTCCCGCACAGGCTCCCGCCGGACGTTCGACCGATTATTTCGGGGAGTTGGTCTTCGGGCGCAACGTCATGCGGCGGTATCTCGACCGCGAGACCTACGAAGCGCTGATCCAGACCATGGAACACGGCACGCCCCTCACGCGCGAAGTGGCCGACGGCATCGCCGCAGGCATGAAGCAGTGGGCGGTGGAGCACGGCGCCGACCACTACACCCACTGGTTCCAGCCGCTCACGGGGGGAACCGCCGAGAAACACGACTCCTTCGCCGAACCCGACGGACGGGGCGGCGTGCTCGAAGAGTTCTCCGGCAAGCTGCTCGTCCAGCAGGAACCCGATGCCTCGTCGTTCCCCAACGGCGGAATCCGCAACACGTTCGAAGCGCGCGGCTACTCCGCCTGGGACCCCGCGTCGCCCGCCTTCATCGTCGGCTCGACGCTCTGCATCCCGACCGTGTTCATCGCCTACACGGGCGAGGCGCTCGACTACAAGACCCCGCTGCTGCGCTCGCTGGCAGCCGTCGACAGGGCCGCGACGGAAGTATGCCGCTACTTCGACCGCAACGTCACGAAGGTTTTCAGCTACCTGGGCTGGGAGCAGGAGTACTTCCTCGTGGACGAAGCGCTGTGGGCCGCACGCCCCGACCTGGTGCTGACGGGCCGCACGCTCATGGGCCACGAATCGGCCAAGAACCAGCAGCTCGAAGACCACTATTTCGGCGCGATTCCCGAACGCGTGATCGAATTCATGCGCGACCTGGAATACGAATCGCTCCGGTTGGGCATTCCCGTCAAAACCCGCCACAACGAAGTGGCGCCCAACCAATTCGAGCTGGCGCCCATTTACGAGGAAGCCAACCTGGCCAACGACCACAACCAGCTGCTGATGACGATCATGAACAAGATCGCCCGCCGCCACAACTTCCGCATCCTGCTCCACGAGAAGCCCTTCAAGGGGGTCAACGGTTCGGGCAAACACAACAACTGGTCGCTGGGCACCGACACGGGCGTCAACCTGCTCGGGCCGGGCAAGACGCCCTCGGAGAACCTCCAATTCATCACCTTTCTGGTCAACGTCATGGCGGCCGTCTACCGGCACAACGGCCTGCTCAAAGCCTCGATCATGAGCGCCACCAACGCCCACCGGCTGGGAGCCAACGAAGCGCCGCCCGCCATCATTTCGACCTTTCTGGGCGCACAGATTTCGGCCGTGCTCGAAAAACTGGAAGCGAGCCGCAGCGATGCGGCCATCACCTTCTCGGCGAAGAACATGTTCAAGATGAGCGGCATCTCGCACATCCCCACGCTGATGCTCGACAACACCGACCGCAACCGCACCTCGCCCTTCGCCTTCACGGGCAACCGCTTCGAGTTCCGGGCCGTGGGGTCGTCGGACAACTGCGCCGACGCGATGCTGACGCTCAACACGGCGGTCGCCGAGCAGCTCACCCGCTTCAAGGAGGCCGTCGACCGACACATCGAGAACGGCATGAAAAAGGAGAAGGCGATCTACGAGGAGCTCAAAAAGCTCATTCGCGAGTGCAAGCCGATCCACTTCGACGGCAACGGCTATTCCGACGAGTGGAAAGCCGAAGCGGCCCGCCGGGGGCTCGACTGCGAAACCTCGACGCCGCTGATCTTCGACCGCTATCTGACCGCCGATTCGATCCGCATGTTCGAGAGCACGGGCGTGCTGAACAAGGTGGAGATCGAGGCCCGCACCGAGGTGAAATGGGAGACCTACACCAAAAAAATCCAGATCGAAGGGCGCGTGCTGGGCGACCTGACGATGAACCACATCGTCCCGATCGCCTCGCGCTACGAGGCGATGCTGCTGGACAAGGTATACAAAATGGCGCAGATCGGCGGGCTGGACGCCTCGGCCGACATCGATCTGCTCAAAAAGATACAGGGGCACACGGCCGCCATCCAGACGCTCACGATCGAGATGATCGAAGCGCGCAAGAAGGCCAACCGCATCGAAAACGCACGCGCGAAGGCGATCGCCTACCACGACACGGTGGAGGTCTACTTCGAGGAGATCCGCCGCCACATCGACAAGCTCGAAGAGATCATCGACGACCAGATGTGGACGCTGCCCAAATATCGGGAACTTCTGTTCATCAAATAGGTTCCGTAATTTTCAGTCAGGTTGTGAGGACGCCGCGGAAGCATTTCCGCGGCGTTTGTTTGCGCCTGACGGTTCGTCAGCCGTTTACATCTGAAACGCGAATGTATTTAAAACAGTGTTAAGAGCCGTTTATATCTATATGGTAAACGTATCATTTAAAAATAAATTTATACGTTTGTGTGGGTCGCGGGT
>ENA-ORIC01001956-ORIC01001956.1-human-gut-metagenome-genome-assembly--contig:-NODE-1956-length-17952-cov-3.347469_pt1 | contig 17952 bp, 13 predicted proteins | sample MGYA00243023_ERZ508732 | MGnify/ENA primary metagenome ERZ508732 (study PRJEB26277, sample SAMN04329767) | human gut metagenome | biome: human-associated habitat | host: Homo sapiens | place: USA...
AAAAGTCCCTCTCCCCCAATTTCATAAAACTTTAGCAGTAGTTATAAGTCTTTTTTCCAGGCGTTCTGCGATAATGTCGTTGTAGTCGACCATGGTGACTTCCATGTCGCAGGCGCGTTGGAAGAGGTATACGTCGCCGCCGCGGACGTCGGACATTGTGACAAGCATGGCTTTGGCTTGGCTGCCGCCGAAGTGTCTTGCCAGTGTTTTGATTTCGGCGAGGGCGAAGACGTCGGGGGTGCCGGCTTTGCAAGAGACGAAGACGGGGACTTCGCCGTGGACGGCGATTACGTCGATTTCGTTTATGGTGTCGACGCGTTGGATGGGGGCTACGTCCCAGTTGGTTTTTACGCTGATTTGTACGTCCTGGAAGTATCCGCTGTTGCGGGCGGTTACGTATACGTAGAATTCGAGAACGCTGCCGGTGTCGATGAGGCAGTCGCGGACTACGGCGTTTTTGTAGCGGAAGGAGATGGTTCCGCCTGTGGTGCGCAGGTCTTTTAAGTAGCCGGCGTCCGCGAGGGCGGACATGATTATTGTGTCGCAGTATACTGTGTCTTTGGTTTCGCCTTCAATGGACGACGGGGCTTCGAATCTGAGCGGGTCGTTTTCGTCTTCGGCGAAGTAGTCGTCGGTTGCGGGTCTGAGGTATTCGGAGAGTCTGGGCCATGTCCTGTAGTATTTTTTGAACAGGGAGAAGAGCCCGAGGACATCGTTTGATTCTTCCGCGGACAGTGACTCCACCGCCACGTGACCGTGTCCGAGATAGGTGCTGCCGTTGAGGCGCATGATGGCTTCAACCGTGATTTTCGGGTCGGATTTGACTTTGTCTATCCACGGGCAGTTCATTATGTTTCTGTAGGAGCGTTCGAGCGCGTCGTATCTGAAGACCGGGATTCCGCGTTCTTGCGCTAAGATTCCGACGGCGGTGCTTGCGACTTCGAAGCCGCCTGTTATGTCTATCGCTATGTCGGGGTAGAGCTCCAGAATGTGTTCGAGCTCCGCGATTACCGCCTTCAGCGACAGCATTTCGGTTGAATAGAAGAAACAGGTGCTTGGTATTTCAAGCGATTCGATGAATCCGAGGATGCGGTTTTTGACCCTCTTGGATTTCAGCCGCCTTGTGCCGAGATAGACTGCCTGTTCCGGGTGAAAGTCCGCTATCGCGAGGACGTTGAACATCTGCTCGTCGTCATAAAGTTCGAGTATTGCCTTCGGACGGTACCCTGTGAGTTCTGCCATTATTATATCCCCCCTGATGTTTTTAAGTATTTTTTAAGTAATAGATAAAAACCAACACACTGCAAATAAATATCCTTTTATAAATTATATCACATATTTGCCGACATTTCAAGCGGTTTTTGAAAAAAAATGAAATTGTCGGATTTTGACTTGAAAATTCGAAAAAAAAATGGTATAATAGAAGTATGAAGTATCAAGATCCGCAACCCGATCCCGTCTGATCTTGAAATTTTTCGAAAAGGGGGGCGCCGGAGTATTTTTCTTTTCTCCGGCATAGAAGGATCATGTTTGAAAGATATCAGAATGCAAAGCGCGCTCTGCTCGCGCGGCTGTACAAAGGAATGAACGAACGGCAGCTCGACGCCGTCTTCTCGGTGAAGGGACCGCTGCTTGTCATAGCCGGCGCCGGAAGCGGAAAGACTACCGTTCTCGTGAACCGCATCGCGCATATAATCCGCTGGGGAAATATGTATTACGACGAGACTGTCCCGGAGGGGATGACCGAGGATTTCGTCGCGTCGCTCGAGAAAGCCGCCGCCGACCCGGACATCACGAAGGAGGAGATATGCGATCTCCTCGAGTCCTGCCCGCACGAGTCGACCCCGCCGTGGGCGATGCTCGCGATAACCTTCACGAACAAGGCGGCGAAGGAGATGAAGGAGCGTCTCGGAAAGGTCCTCGGCGACGAGTCGATGGCGAAGGAGGTCTGGGCGGGAACTTTCCACTCGACCTGCGTGCGCATCCTGAGACGTTTCGGCGAGAATATCGGCGTGCCGAAGGATTTCTCGATTTACGACACGGACGACCAGAAGAAGCTCGTCACCGCGTGCCAGAAGGAGCTCGGGCTCGACGACAAGATGTTCCCGGTCCGCGGAACTATGAACGCGATTTCCCGCGCGAAGGATATTCTTCTCGACCCGAGAGGGTTCGCGGAGGAGGCGGGGAGCGATTTCAGGCTCTCGAAGCTCGCCGGGGTTTACACGATGTATCAGTCGCGTCTCGAGGCGGCGGGCGCGCTGGATTTTGACGACATAATAATGAAGACCGTGAAGCTCCTCCGCGAGAACGAGGAGGCGAGAAGCTACTGCCAGAAGCGCTTCAGGTACGTCTCTGTCGACGAGTATCAGGACACGAACAAGGCGCAGTTCGAGCTGACGAAGCTGCTCTCCGGCGGGTACCGGAACATCATGGCGGTCGGCGACGACGACCAGTCGATATATAAGTTCCGCGGCGCGACTATCGCGAACATACTCGATTTCGACAAGGATTTCCCGGACGCGAAGGTCGTGAAGCTGGAGCAGAATTACCGGTCGACACAGAATATACTTAACGCCGCGAACTCGGTGATAAAGCACAACGTCGGAAGAAGAGGGAAGAACCTCTGGTGCGACGGCGCGGTCGGCGACAAGATACGCGTCAAGAAGCTCCAGAACCAGAACGAGGAAGCGCGGTATATCATCAACAAGATCCTCGACGGCGTCACGCGCGGGCACCGGAAGTACTCGGATTTCGCGGTTCTCTACAGGATGAACGCGCAGTCGAATATGCTTGAGAACTACCTCGCGAAGAGCGGCGTGCCGTACAGAATGCTCGGCGGCGTCAGGTTCTGGGAGCGCATGGAGATCAAGGACATCGTCGCGTACCTCTCGGTTCTACAGAACCCGAACGACACGATAAGGCTCCGCAGGATCATAAATCAACCAAAGCGTAAGATCGGCGAGTCGACAATCGACGCCGTCTTCGCGCTCGCGGAGCACGAGAACAGAAGCCCGCTCGAGATAATGGAGAACGCCGCCTCGTACACAGCGCTCTCGAAGAGCGCCGCGAGACTGACCGATTTTGTCCGGATGATAAGGACGCTGAAGGCGGAGGTCGACACGATACCGGTCTCTGAGCTGATAAAGAAGGTTCTCGAGCTGACCGGCTACAGCGAGATGCTGAAGAATTCGGGGCTTGACGGGCTCGAGAGGATAGCGAACGTCGGCGAGCTCATCAATAACGCCGTGAACTACGAGAAGGAGAACGACGAGCCGACCCTCTCCGGTTTCCTCGAGGACGTCGCGCTTGTCAGCGATATTGACAGCTACGACGAGACGGCGGACGCGGTGGTGCTGATGACGATACATTCGGCGAAGGGACTTGAGTTCCCGGTCGTGTTCCTGCCCGGCTTTGAGGACGGAATTTTCCCGTCGCTTCAGGCGGCGAGCGACCCGGAGGAGCTCGAGGAGGAGAGAAGGCTCGCGTATGTGGCGATAACCCGCGCGAAGGAGAGGCTTTACTGCGTCCATGTCCGTGAGCGGATGATTTTCGGGCGCACGCAGTTCAATCCGCGCTCGAGGTTCATCGACGAGATCCCGCAGGATATCATCGACCTCGGCTATATGCCGAAGCTCGAGCCAGGCGCGACCAGCCGCTCAAAGAAGCCCACGATTTCAAAGGAATTCCTGAAATCCGCCGACCTCGCCTCGGATGTAGGCAAGGCGGGCGCGATTGAGCGTTTCGACGCCGGTGACAAGGTGTCCCACCCGATATTCGGCTCGGGGGAGATACTCTCCGCGAAGCAGATGGGCGGGGATATACTTTATGAGATTATGTTTGATAAGGTCGGGACCAAGAAATTGATGGCGACTTACGCGAAGCTGAAGAAAGCGTAAAATTATCCCCTCCGGAATTCCCGGAGGGGATGCGATTATTTGTCATTGTAATGTCTGCAACACTGCATCAATTCGATACTTCCGTTGCATACGCGGTATACTATCCTGTTCTTGGAATCAATACGTCTGCTCCAATAGCCGGACATATTTCCTTTGAGTGGTTCGGGCATACCTATTCCGTCAAATGGGTTTCGGTTTATGTCTTTGAGTATCGTGTTTATCCGATTGAGGGTCTTCTTGTCCTGCCTCTGCCAGTACAGGTAGTCGTCCCACGCTTCCTCAGTGAATGTCAGATTCCCCATCCCGAGCCATTGCCTCCAGTTCCTCCATTGTCTTTATGACTACTTTGCCTTCTTTGAGTTGATTCAGGCTTCTTTCGAGCGCTTTCATGTTTTCGGGAGAGTAGAAACCGTCGTCTGAGTCGTCTGTGATCTCATCCGGGATCTTTCCGTCATGACAAACCTTTGCGGCGAACATCGAGAACGCCGCGCGGATGCTGATGCCGGCTTTTCTGCACGCAGATTCCATTCCGGCTTTGACTTCCGGGTCAAGATGAAGGTCAATTACCATATTATCCATACGTATTCACCGTTCCTTTCATTATATATTATATCATTGCGCTTCGCGTTTGTCAAGTGCAATTTTTATTCTGTAATAAAAGATTAATCTTTCTTAAGTTCTATTGACAACCTCATAATTATATGTTATCATATATATATACTGTACCACCCGGAGCAATACAGCGGAACATCGCACGAAAAATTCCTGAGAAAAATTTTCGTTTTCGCGGAACATTCTGACATCCGCCGCGTCTAAATCTCCGGAAATAACATTTTTCATGTTCGGGGGCAACACCCTCAGCGAGGTCTTTTACATGAATCAACAGATCGATCTGAAATCCAAACCATCCGGGCTCAGGAAAGCCGTCCCGAAATCACCCGGGACAAAAAAGCCGGACAAGCCCAAAAAGGGTAAACTCAACATAATCCAGCGGCGTGAGCAGCGCTCGGTCACTTACTTTCTTATCCCGTCGTTTGTCGGGCTCCTGACCTTCTACATAGTGCCGTTCCTCGTTGTCATATACTATTCATTCGTCGACAGCCCGATCAACCGCGAGTTCGTTTTTCTCGACAACTTTATAAGGCTCGTGAAGAACAGCGCGTTCAGGCGCGCCGTCGCTAATACGGTCAGGTTTTCACTGACGGCGGTGCCGCTGGCGGTCATACTTCCGCTGCTGCTCGCTATCGTGCTCGAGAAGAACATTCCGTATAAGTCGAACCTCAGAACGATATTTTTAATGCCGATGATGGTTCCGGTCGCGTCGATAATCCTTATCTGGCAGGTCGTGTTCCACTACAACGGCGTCGCGAACGAGATGCTGAACGCGCTCGGGATCGCGTCGATCGACTGGTTCAAGTCGGAGTTCAGTCAGGTCGTCGTCGTGCTGCTGTTTTTGTGGAAGAACATCGGATACAACATGATACTCTTCATGGCGGCGCTGTCGAATATTCCGAACGACGTCATCGAGGTCGCGACGCTCGAGGGCGCTTCACGCTGGCAGATATTCTTCAGGATTAAGCTCAGATATCTCTCGTCGAGTATTCTGTTCGTCACGCTGATGAGCGTCATCAACTCGTTCAAGGTTTTCCGCGAGGTTTACCTGCTGACCGGAGATTATCCGTATGATTCGCTCTATATGTTGCAGCATTTCATGAATAATACGTTCGCGTCGCTTGATTACCAGAAATTGTCGAGCGCGGCGATACTTATGAGTATCGCGATGATAGTTATTATCGGCGCGATGTTCATTGTTGACAACCACATAGAAGAGGACATTGAGGAATAAAGGAAACCGCCCCGGCGGTTTCCAAGGAAGTTTCATGACTTTTGCGGCAGGAGGCCGCAAATCTTCCCGACCGGACGAGCCGGCCGGGAAGACCGCCACGAAACTTCGACGCTTTTGCGCCATATTAAGGATGTGATATATTGAAGAAAGAATTAACAATAGAAGAGCAGAGGAAGCGGCGGATCTTCAATAAGAAGAAGGCGGTGTTCTTGAACTGGGTGACGTTTGTCATTATTGCGTTCTTTGCGTTTGTGTTTCTGATGCCGACTGTGTTGACTATAACTAATTCGTTTATGTCGACGACGGAGATATCGGCGAATTACGGACAGATATTTTCGAACGCGGGGTCGGATTCGAAGACTTATATATCGTCTAAGGTGAATCTGAAGTTCATTCCGGATATGGTGAGCTTCGGGCAGTATAAGACGGCGTTTATTACGAGTCCGGCTTATCTCTTGAAGTTCTGGAATTCGGTGATACTTACGGTGCCGATTGTGATCGGGCAGATAGCTATAGCGGCTGGGGCTTCGTATTGTTTCGCGCGGAACAGGGCTAAGTGGTCTAACGCTTTGTTCTTTGTTTACGTGATTCTGATGTTGATGCCGTATCAGGTGACTTTGGTTCCGAACTATCTGGTGTCTGAGTGGCTGCATATTCTGGATACGCGGTGGGCGATTATTTTGCCGGGAATATTTGCTCCGTTTTCGGTGTTTATATTGACTAAGTTTATGCGACGGATACCGAATGCGGTGGTTGAGGCGGCGAAGCTTGACGGGGCTAATGAGTTCCAGATATTTACGCAGATATTCGTACCGCTTTGTAAAGGTACGATTTATTCGGTGGCGATACTTGTGTTCATCGATTATTGGAATATGGTGGAGCAGCCGCTTATACTTCTTAAGGATAGTGAGTTGCATCCGTTGTCGGTGTTCCTGTCTAAGGTGAATACGAGTGACGCGGGAATAGCGTTCGCTGTGGCGACTGTGTACATGGTGCCGACGCTGCTGATGTTCTTGTACAGCGAGGATTACCTCGTGGAGGGCATATCGTATTCCGGCGGCATTAAGGGATAAGCTGTTGCGTTATCTTAGCGCAGTAATGAAGTAAGTTTTTGAAGTCTTTTGCCAGGCTTTTCTTCAGAAAAGCCGCGTACCCCCAAAATGAAGGAGTTAGTTATGAACGATAATGCAAGTAAGAGACGGGCGTGGGTAAAGAACGCGATAATAATATTTCTCGCGGTGATGTTGGTGCTTACGTTTTTTTCGAATACGATAATGAATTGGTCATTGCCGGAGGTGTCGGCGCAGTATGCACAGAGTGGGAGCATAATGAGCAGGATACGGGCATCGGCGTCGGTCAAGGATGGGCAGGATGTCCAGATCGGGGATATATTGTTTTACCTTGAGGACGCGGAGTCTACGGAGCTTAAGACGGCGCGTGATCAGCTTGAGCAGTATGAGAAGCAGTATAAGTTGAAGATGCTTGAGGCGGGCGTGGATTATTACGCGGATGAGCTGGCTATTCGTCAGAAGAGCGATGAGTTGAAGAAGGCGCAGAAGGCGCTTGACAGTGTTACTGAGAATAAGGCGTTGATTGATTCTCTGACGGCGGAGATTAAGACTTTGACGGCGGAGCAGAAGCAGATTCAGAAGCAGATTACGGCTTATAATAATCAGATCGCGAAGTTGCAGTCGGGAGCGGCGGATGTTTCTATTGACGGTAAGACTACCGCACAGAGGCTGGCTGAGGCGCAGGCTAAGTATGATACGGCGCTTTCGGAGTATAACGCGGCGGAGGCTAAGAAGGAGCAGACGGCGGCGGCGCTTGAGAGGGCGGAGGACGCTTATGAGCGGGCGAATGACGCTTATGAGGCGCTGGACCCGGATAAGTCGACTACTGCTGCGGATTTGACTAAGAAGATCAATGACCTGAATAAGGAGATCCGCAGATATAAGGAGGATTATAAGATCGCGATGGAGGCTTCCGATAAGGAGGTCAGCGACGCTTATAACGCTTGGGTTGACGCGGATTACGCTTATAATAACGCGCTTTATCTGCTGAATCAGGGGCAGGGGAGCCAGGAGGCTGTCGACAGATGGTACGCTAAGTCGGAGGAACTGAGACTTGCTTACGAGGCTCTGCTCGAAAAGAAGGCGCCGGATAAGGCGGCTAAGAAGCTTGAGTATGAGAGAAAGATGGAGGACTATAACGAGCAGCTCGCTGAGCTCCAGCGGAAGCTCGATAATATCGCCGGAACTGAGTCCGCTAAGAAGGCGCTCGACAGTGCGACTAAGAATAAGAAGCTCGCGACGACCGCCGCTGAGGACGCGTCGAAGGCTTATGACGAGGCGAAGACCGCGCTCACCGAGGCGGATTCTACCGTCAAGTCGCTCGATAAGCTCGGAAAGCTCGAGGAGTGCCAGTCGTCTGTCGACGCTCTGACCGATAAGTCGGATAAGCTCACGGAGACCATCTCGGATAAGAACGACCAGAAGTCGGAGCTGTCCAAGGACGTCACCGACCCGGATAAGCAGCAGGAGACGATACAGGCTCTCACTGATGAGCTCGCGACGATGCAGCATAATCTCGACAAGAAGAAGGAAGAGAATAACCTTCAGGATCAGAAGAATCAGCTCGATATCGACGAGCTGCTGAAGAACATCGACAAACAGCGCGCTCTCGTCGAGAAGTACGAGGCGAATTCGGTCGACGCTAAGATAAAGGCTACTGTCGCCGGACAGGTTACTTCCATCAGCGCGACGGTCGGAACCGAGACTTCTATCGGTCAGACGCTTTGCGAGATTGTTTCGACTGACCTCGGTTATTCCTGCGAGGTGTCGCTCGACGCGGAGCAGGCTAAGCGCGTGCGCGTCGGCGATAAGGTCACTGTTTCGAATTCGTGGTGGTCGACGATTGACGCGTCGATCGCGGGTATCCGCAACGACCCGCAGAATCCGGGCAATTCCAAGATCGCGACCGTTACCCTCAGCGGCGACGTTACCGTCGGTCAGACTCTCCAGCTGACTATCGGCGAGAGGGGACAGAGCTACGATACCGTCGTGCCGAATTCGGCTATCCGCGAGGATAATAACGGTAAGTTCGTCCTGACCGTCGAGGTCAAGTCGAGCCCGCTCGGAAACAGGTACATAGCGAGACGTACAGACGTCACGGTGCTTTCCTCCGATGATACCAATACCGCGGTCAGCGGACTTATGTCGAGCGATTTCGTCATTACGACTTCCACTTCGCCGATATCTACCGGTATGCAGGTGAGGTTGGCAGAAACAACGAAATAATAGGAAACCCCAAGGTGTTTCCACGCGGGTGTTGGGGACACGGGAGCGATTCGTTTCCCGTGTCCGGAAGGGATTTGTGATTTATGAAAAAGTTTCAGATCTCGGCGGGTATTATAACGGCGGTGTGCGTCATACTTATTATCGTCTTCGGGCTTGTGCAGACGGGGCTTTCGAGAAAGCTCGATTGTCAGCAGGTGGTGTCCAGATGGGCGGCGGACGGTACGAGGTACGCGCAGTTGACGGCTGTTATATCGCCTTACGCCGGGTTCGATGAGTCTATGGCGGCGGGGTCGGTTCCGTCGTCGATAGATTCGGCTCTGACGGGGGCTTCGATTTCGTCTTCTTCCGAGAATGAGGGGGCGCGGCTTTACGCGTACGCTTATTCGGCGGAGACGGACGTGACGCTGTCCCGTGAGGACCCGGAGAACGGCAAGGCGGTGAAGTCCGGGATAAGGGCGACGGCGACGGGGGTCGGGAAGGATTTCTTTGTGTTCCACCGGCTGAAGATGCTGTCGGGGCAGTATTTCAATACTGACGATAAGATTTATACGGAGCAGTGTATTATTGACAATAATCTGGCTTGGCAGTTGTTCGGTTCGTCGGACGTGGTCGGTCGGGAGATTGAGGTCAACGGGGTTACGTTCAATATTTCGGGCGTGTGCGAGGTGGATCCGGACTATAAGCAGTTTTACGGCGAGAATGGGCGGATGTTTCTGATTTATTCTACGCTTAAGAGCGTTACGGTCGGGAGCGACGGCGAATTGCCGATTACTTGTTTTGAGATATGTATGCCGGATCCGGTGACTAATTTTGCTAAGGACGCTGTGGCTAAGGCGGTTTCGGTTGATGAGACGGAGTATGAGTTGATTGAGAACAGCGCGCGGTTTACGGACCGGGGGCTGTTGGCGAATTTGAAGACTTCGGCGGAGCGGTCGGTGCGGCAGAAGCTTGTGGTTTATCCTTATTGGGAGAATACGGCGACGATTCTGGCGGATAAGGCGGCGGGGCTGTATGTGTTTAAGTTTGTGCCGATTGTGATTATTTGTCTGCTTGCGGCTGCTGAGGTTGTTCTGTTCTACATAAACCGAAAGAAGATCTTCACGGCGGCGTGGGACGGCATCAAGAAGTGGTGGAAGAATTATAGGTATTCCCACCCAAAGAAATCAAAAAAACTAAAAAAAGGAGAAGAAATTGGGGTCAGCAAAAGTGTATAAAGTCTTTTGCCAGGCTTTTCTTCAGAAAAGCCGCGTACCCCTTAATGGAGGTTTGTATGAATAAACTAAGGATAGTGGCAGGAGCGCTTGCGCTTGCTTCGGTTATGGTTTTGGTACCTTCGTGCGGAGGTAATAAGGACGAGGTTAAGCTTACTAATGTGTTCCGGCAGGAGAGTCTGAAGTTTCCGGATAAGTATGCTGAGGCGGACAGTTTTTATATGGAGTCATTGACGTCGGTTGGCGGGAAGGTTTATGCGCAGTGTTCGGATTGGTCGGACAGTGGGCAGAGGCAGTTCATGGTTGAGATCGGGACGGACGGGACGTTCGGGGACGAGATTGACTTTGAGTTGACTAATACTGATAATTCGTCTATGAATGTGTCGGCTACGGCGTTTGACGACGATGGGAATTTGTGGGCGCTTATAAGGTCTTATACTTATAGTGAGGCTGTGTCGGAGGAATCTTATGTGCTGCGGAAGTATTCCGGCGGGACGTATGAGGAGACTACGATTGTCGCTGACGAGCCGGAGGAGGGGAATGACGACGGGAATTATTATGGGATGTCGTTTTACCCGAGTTATATGAAGATTACGGCGGACGGAGACGTCATTTTGTCGTCTTGGGATGCTGTTAAGGTGCTTGAGAACGGGAAGCTTGTGGACGTGGATCTGGGGCTTTCTGAGAGTGATAATTTTAACGTCAACGGGTTGTTTGTGTTTGGCGGTAAGATTTACGCGCAGATACGTACTTATGGGGAGAAGTCCGAGACTAAGTATTATGAGATTGACGCGGCGAACGGGAAGCTGGGGGATGAGTTTACTACTTCGGTTTCTATCGGCGATATGTACAGTGTGATGTATGGTCCGGGGTATGATTTGTACACCAGGAATGATAATTCGGTTTTCGGGTATGATCTGAAATCGGGGACTAAGACTGAGGTGTTTAATTTCATAAATTCGGACGTTGATACGAACTCTGTTTATAATATGGCGGTTATCAGCGCGGATGAGTTTATCGCTACCGGTTGGGACAGCGACAGCCAGACGGATATTATTACGCATTTTACTCGTATTCCGGATGATCAGGTCGTGCAGAAGACTATTATTACTATGTCGTCTCCGAATCTGTATTATGACATGAGGCGGAAGGTCATTAAGTTCAATAAGGCGAGCGATACATACCGTATTGTCGTGACTGATTATTCGCAGTATAACACTGACGATGATTATACCGCCGGAACTACGAGATTCAATAATGACCTGATTTCCGGTAAGGTTCCGGATATTATCATTGTCACATCTGACATGAATTACGACAGCTATGTTTCTAAGGACCTGTTCACTGATCTTTATAAGATAATGGAGAACGACTCGTCGTTCAATAAGGCGGATTACCTCGAGAATATTTTCAAGGCGTATGAGATGAACGGGAAGCTCTATTCGCTCGTTCCGTCCTTCTACCTTTCGACCTTCGCGGCTAAGGATTCGCTCCTCGGCGGCATAAAGAGCTGGACCGTCGCTGAATTCATGGACTTCGTGAAGAATCATCAGGGTCTCCAGATCTTCGACAACGACTTCAACCGCGACATCTTCATTCAGATGATGCTGCTCTTCGCGCGCGACAGCTTCGTCGACTCCGCGACAGGCGAATGCCGTTTCGATTCGGATGAATTCAAGAATCTCCTCGAATTCGCCGCGTCCCTCTCGACCGAAAACTTCTGGGACACCGTAAACGGCAGCGACCAAGACTCCAACTTCTGGCAGGACTACGAGAACCGCTACGCCGAAGACAGAGTTCTCCTCGCGAACGTCCAGTTCTGGGACCTCGCCAACAGCTATCGCAACCTCCTCAACAGCCAGTTCAAGACCGACGCCTTCTCTTTCATAGGCTTCCCGAGCGACAACGGCAACGGCGCGTCCATCCAGTCAAACTATGAATACTGCATCTCCGAACGCTCCAAGAACAAAGAAGGCGCGTGGGAATTCCTGAAGTCCCTGATAAACGAAGACGCGCAAATGCCCGTCAAGAACAAATACGGCTACTGGAGCAACCCCACAGACGGTCTCCCAGTACTCAAAGCCGCCCTCGACAAACTCGCCGAAATAGCAATGACCAAACAGGACAGCGGCGGAATCGCCTACGCGACCTCGGTAGTAGCCGAAACCACATCTGAGGAAACCACATCTGAGGAAACCCCAGCAGAACCCGACATCGATTACAACGACCCCTGGTCCACCCCCCTGACCCAAACTCAGGTAGACAAAATCATGGACGTAATCAAAAACACCACCCAGGTTGCCCGCTACGACACCAAACTAACCGACATAATCAACGAAGAAGCAGCAGCCTACTTCAACGGTCAGAAATCTCTCGACGAAACAGCAAAAATAATCCAGAACAGAGCAAGCACCTACATCAACGAAAGCAGATAAGCGGGGAAGCCCCCGCGGGCATAGTCAATGTTTCGGCTACAGCCGGATGAAGGCTCTGCCACATCAAACATCCAGCTTCGCGACGCAATTACCCATCGTGAAGCTGGATGTTTTTGTTTTATTCAGTTAGAAAACAATAACGAAAAACTCCGGTGGTTTTTACGCCATCGGAGCTTTTCGTTCTATAAAGGGATTTGGGGGATTAACTTAATTTGTAACCTGCTCGATGCAGGATGTTTGATGTGGCAGAGCCTTCATCCGCCCGGAGCCGAAACATTGACTATGCCCGCGGCGTCAACGCCGCCCGGCGTAGAAAGTAGTCAGATGACCTGTCCACTTATCGTATGTACCGCTTTGTGTTTTCGTCAGGCAAGTCTCATTCTGTGCCTCAAACGTCGACGACACCATCGTCGCGCAGAAGTAATAATAGTTGTCCGCGAAGACCGTAACGCCCTTCAGCATTACCTCCCGCGCCGCCGTCACCGCCGCGTCCGTCGGCTCGTACATATCAAGCTTAGACGCCGGTGAAAACTGATTCGGCTGCAAAATCACATCCTTGATAGTAGAAGGGAACCTCACGCTCCGCACACGATTCCGTATGCACTGCGCCACCCCGAGCATCTCCGTATACTTCTCCGAAGTATCCTCAAACGCCTCAAGCTCCGATCCGTCTCCCATAACCTCAAGCTGTATAACAGTCGCCACAAGCTTTATCTCATAATCCGTAGCCTCAGTCACAGCGTCCTTATCAATCTTATATGCAACCTTCATCTCGTCCGCCAGCAGCTTCTCCGGCTCCCGCGCGGGCTCCGGAGCTTTTGTCGTCTCAGGAGCTGTAGTCTCCGGCGCGGCTGTCTCAGGAGCTGTAGTCTCCGGAGCTGTAGTCTCTGGAGACACGGTCTCCTGCGCTGTTGTTTCCTGAACAGTTGTTTCCGCCTCAGTCTCCGTGGTCGACTCGGCTATTGTATCACTTTCCCGTGTTTCAGACGAAGCGTCGTCCGCGGGCGAAGAAAACCTCGGCGCCGGCTGCTCCCAAAGAAAATCGTCAGTCTCCAAAGCCGGAACCTCAATCCGCTCCGCCTCAGTCTGGTCAACCTCCTCCATGTTTTCGACAGCCCGCCCCGACGGCAGCAAAACCGCCATCGAAACCACCGCCGCCGCAAACGCCACAGCCGCCGCAACAATCCCCGCCGCCCCGCGAGTAAACTCACTCCCGCCCCTCTTCACAGACCTATCCGTGAAAAAGCCGAAATATCGCATCACCCGCCAAAGCGCCGCCTCTCGTCGCTCTTTTTCTTTCCTCATGTCGGCACCTCCGAATATCGCCCGACCCACCCTCAAATGAGAACTCATCCGGACCTCTCACACCGATAACATACCCCTCAGCACAAGCCTCCATAACCGAAACCACCCGCGCCCCTCGGTATATCCCATGCCCCGTACGCCCCGCAAGATCAAACCCGTCCCCAAAAATCACACAAGCCTCATCAAAAGCATTCGTGACCCGAAGCACAACCTCATCCCCGTCCCCAAAGAAACAAGAATGAACAATCATCCCGCAAAGCCCCCCAGAACACCCGCAAACCATCATCCGCATCCCCGCGTCAATCTCCACGGCAACCCCGCAAGAAATCAACACACTCTCATGAGGTCCAACCACCATATGGTCCCCCTCAATACAAGGATACATAACCCAAGCCCTGCCAACAAACTCAGGCTTCCGTCCGCCTCTACCGGTATCTCTGAACTTTATCATACTATCCTCCAAACAGGGGTACGCGGCTTTTCTGAAGAAAAGCCTGGCAAAAGACTTCATACACTTTTTTAGTGAAGCTTCTACTCCTTGCCCTCACTTTAGCGCGACCCACATCTCTTCGTTGGCTCAAACCATAATCTCCGCTGAACCATAGAAAAGGGAAGAGTAATTCCGGAAAACGCATCTTTTCTCCGGCAAGGTCGCAGCGGCAGCCCGACACAACGACCGCCACACAAAGTCTATGCGGCTCCCGGCGCCCCTATTCTTTCTCTCGACCTCCTTTTTCTGGTCGGATTATCTTGACTCCGGGTCCCTCCGCAAAACAGGCACAATATCCCCCATTCATCCAAGGACAAATACTATTATACTATGCTTTTAAGAATTTTGCAAGCCCTTTTGGTAAAAATGGTCGGTCTGCCCCAAAGAATATTCATCGGGTACGGTCAGTTTATACATTTTACACATGAAATTCAGCCCATAAAATCCACATACTGGAATTCGACTCATAATATTCGTTTTCGACAGAATATTTATGCCTGCATATACGAATACGTGAACCTCATTACCGATATTTCCCGCATACGTCAACATTTACATACAACCCCCTCAAAAATATACATCGTACAGCAAAATGCCGAACTTATCAGAATCTTCGCGAATCCCCTTGACATTTCCGGAAAACGTGGTATAATATAAACAGATGAACAATGATTCATATGAACGACGATTTGAATGAGATGTCAGCAAAGGTCGAATCACAGCAAAGGTCGAATCACAAAGAAAGGAGCGGTCCGATGGACGACGATATTATAAAGGAAACCGGCGCCGAAACGGAGGGAACAGACATCGCCGGAACCGAGGACGCGGCGAAGATCAAAGAAGTCACCGACGCGCTTCCGGATGAGGATACGCTGGATGAGCTCGAGGAGCTGTTCAAGATCTTCGGCGACAGCACGCGTATAAAGATATTGTACGCACTGCACATCAAGGAAATGTGCGTGATGGATATTTCGCTCGCACTCGGGATGAGCCAGTCGGCGATATCGCATCAGCTGCGGGTGCTGCGTCAGACGCGCCTGATACGGTCGCGCAGGGACGGGAAGAACATCTATTATTCTCTCGCTGACGAGCACGTGCATACAATTATATCGATGGGCCTCGAACACATCGAAGAATAAGGTTGAAATTTTGGGTATGGGCAAAGTTGTAAAGTCTTTTGCCAGGCTTTTCTTCAGAAAAGCCGCGTACCCCTATTTATAGAAAGGAAATACATACCATGAAGAAAGTTTATATGCTGGAAGATCTCGACTGCGCCAACTGCGCGCTTAAGATGGAGGACGGGATTAAGAAGATTGAGGGGATCATCGACGCCGAGGTCAATTTCATGACCCAGAAGATGACGATTGAGACTGAGGCTGACGACCAGAAGAAGATCATGAAAGAGGTCGTCAAGATCTGCCGCAAGATCGAGCCGGATTGCACTATCCTGCTCTGAGAAATAAGTTTCAGCGATCAGAACTGAGTTTCAGGAATAGAACTCAGTTCTAACGAGAGGAAGAAGAGCGTTATGAAGTTGACTAAAAAACAGAAGAAGCATCTTTATAAGATAATCGGCGCGGGCGTTTGTTTTGCCGGCGGAATTGCCGCTAAGGCGTTCACGGGGCTGGATTTCGGGGCTTTTAAACCTTTGATGTTGATTCCGGCGGCGCTGTTCGCGGCGGCTTATCTGCTGGTCGGGCTTGAGGTGCTGATTAAGGCGGTCAAGGGAATTTTCCACGGGGAGCTGCTTGACGAGAATTTCCTTATGGCTATCGCTACTGTCGGCGCGATTGCTCTCGGGGATTTGTCCGAGGGCGTCGCGGTGATGCTGTTCTATCAGATCGGCGAGCTGTTCCAGAGCGGCGCGGTCTCGAACTCGAGAAAGTCGATAACGTCGCTTGTCGAGCTGAGGGCTGACCACGCTTCGGTTGAGCGGGACGGCGAGGTTGTTTCGGTCGACCCGGACGACGTCAAAATCGGCGAGATCATCGTCGTGAAGCCGGGCGAGAGAATTCCTCTCGACTGCGAGGTCGTCGAGGGAACTTCGTCGCTTGATACTTCGGCGCTGACCGGCGAGAGCCTGCCGCGCGAGCTCGCGGTCGGCGATACTGCGCTTGCCGGGTGCGTCAACCGCGAGGGGCTGTTCAGGGCGCGCGTGACGAAGCTCGCCGGGGAGTCTACAGCCGCGAGAATTCTTGATCTTGTCGAGATCGCGAGCGGGAAGAAGTCGAGGTACGAGAATTTCATCACGAGGTTCGCGAGAGTCTATACGCCGTGCGTCGTCGCGGCGGCGGTGCTGATTTCGGTGGTTCCGCCGTTCATTTTCGGGTGGAACATGGCGAACTTCACGAAGTGGCTGACGCAGGGACTTTCGTTCCTTGTCATTTCCTGTCCGTGCGCGCTGGTTATCAGCGTTCCGCTCGCGTTCTTCGGGGGCATCGGCGGGGCGTCGAAGAAGGGCATACTTGTCAAGGGCGGAAATTACCTCGAGGCGCTCTCCGACGTTTACGCGATTGTCTTCGATAAGACCGGAACGCTGACGAAGGGCAGCTTCAGGGTGACCGAGCTTCACCTGGAAAACGGCGCGGACGAGATGACGCTCGTGACGCTCGCCGCGAAGGCTGAGTCGTCGAGCTCGCATCCTATCGCGAAGTCGATCGTCGAGGCGTATACGGAAATGAGCGGAAAGGCTCCGGAGACGGGAGACATTTCGGACCTCGCGGAGATCGCCGGAAACGGCGTCGAGTGCACGATAAACGGCAGGCGCGTTCATGTCGGCAACAAGCGCATGATGACCTCTCTTGGTCTTAATGTGCCGGAATACGCGGGTACGGTCGTGTACGCCGCCGAGAGCGTCTCTGACGGCGTGAGGTATCTCGGAAGCATAGTTATCGCGGACGAGCCGAAACCGACGTCCAGAGCCGCTGTAGAGGGTCTGAAGGGCATCGGCGTGAAGAAGTGCGTGATGCTGACCGGAGACGCGCCCGCGGCGGCTGAGAAGGCGGCGAGGGAGATCGGCATCACGGAGTACCGCGCGGGACTGCTCCCGGACGGAAAGATCGCGGAGCTCGAGAAGCTGATTGACGAGAAACCTGAGAAGACGACGATAGCGTTCGTCGGGGACGGCATCAACGACGCGCCGGTGCTCTCGAGGGCGGACATCGGCATCGCGATGGGCGGCATCGGCTCGGACGCGGCGATAGAGGCGGCGGACGTGGTGCTGATGGACGACGACCCGGAAAAGCTGGTCGACGCTGTGGAGATCGCGAGAAAGACTGTCAGGATATCGCGTGAGAACGTCATCTTCGCGCTCGGCGTGAAGGCGGCTATCATGCTTATCGGCTTCCTCGGGAAGATGAATATGTGGCTCGCGGTGTTCGCGGATGTGGGGGTCGCGGTCCTGGGGCTCCGTGTGCCAGCCGGCCTTGATGGCCGCGTTGGAGGCGATGGTGTGCAGCAGGGCGTCCCGGAGG
>ENA-ORIC01001962-ORIC01001962.1-human-gut-metagenome-genome-assembly--contig:-NODE-1962-length-17930-cov-4.746205_pt1 | contig 17930 bp, 14 predicted proteins | sample MGYA00243023_ERZ508732 | MGnify/ENA primary metagenome ERZ508732 (study PRJEB26277, sample SAMN04329767) | human gut metagenome | biome: human-associated habitat | host: Homo sapiens | place: USA...
ACGGACGCGCCGATCTCATCGGCCATTTCCACGATCGTGACCTTGTTGTTCGCGCACAGGAAGTGGGCCACTTCGAGCCCGACGTGCCCGCCGCCGATGACGGCGACCTCCCTGCCCTCGATCACGCGGCGGCCGAGCAGAATGTCCTCGATGCCGAACACGTTTTCGCGGTCAATGCCGGGAATGTCCGGCACGATCTGCTGCCCGCCCATGGTGACGAAGATACCGTAAGGATCGAGCCGCCGGAGCTCCGCCATGGTCGGCGCGTCATTCAGCTCCACCTGCACGCCGAGCGCGGCGAGCTGGTTTTTCTGCGTCTCGATGTACTCGGCCACAAGCCCTTTGCACGGCGCTTTCGAGGCGAGCACGGCGCTGCCGCCGAGATAGGCGCGCCGCTCAAACAGGATCGGGCGGAAGCCGCGCTCGGCCAGAACGATGGCCGCCTGCATACCGGCAGGCCCGCCGCCGATCACCGGTACGCACCGGCCCGCGCCGTCGCGCCGCAGCGCTGCAGCGTTGTAGTCCCGCTCACGGCCGAGCCGGGGATTGATGGCGCAGCGGATGCCGCGGTGGTTGACGACCTCCTTGTTGCAGCTCATGCAGCCGATGCACTTGCGCAGGAGCGCTTCCTGACCGCCGCGTGCCTTGCTGACCCAGTCCGGATCGGCGAGCTGTGCCCGGGACACACCGGCAAAATCGCACACGCCCTCGCGCAGCAGCGAGATGAGCGTCGACTCAACCGGCTTCCCGAGCGCCTGAAGGTATATGAACGAGCCCTTGTTGACAGTCGAGAGCGGGAGCAGACAGAGATATGTCCGGAAGCTCTTCACCGCGAAATCTGTGTAATACGCGCTCTCGTTCCTGGCGCCGAATATGCCGATGAGCCCGCGCGGGAAGAACTCCGCGAAGATAAGCCCGATAAACCCGATCACTGCCTCGCATACCAGAAGTCTCGTGAATATAGCCTTCGCGCGGTCTTTTCTCCCGGCGCCTATGTTGTAGCCGACGACCGGTATGCACCCGGCTGCCATGCCTATCGCGGCGGAGATCGCTATCTGATAGAATTTCATGACGATTCCCATGACCGCCATAGGAATCTGCGAGTATTCTGGAAGACCGAAGATTTCATCCATGGCGCCGTATTTCATGCAGACGTTCTGGAACGCCGCCATAGAGAGAACAAGCGCGATCTGCGCGATGAAGCTCGTGATGCCGAGCGGCAGGAAACGGTTGATGAGCGGTTTTTTCAGAGTGAAGCTCTTTTTTGTCAGCTTTATAGTCTTCATGTGCGCAAGATACCATACCGAGAGGGCGGCGGTGAGTATCTGACCGAGGATAGTCGCGATAGCCGCGCCCGCCATGCCCATTTTCATCGGGTAGATGAAGATCGGGTCGAGGATGACGTTGACCAGAGCCCCGGCGAGCGTGCACGCCATCGCGAAGCGCGGGCTTCCGTCCGAGCGGATGATCGGGTTCATCGCCTGTCCGAAGACATAGAATGGTATCCCAAGCGAGATCCAGAAGAAGTATTCCTTCGCGCACCTGAAGGTCTCGTCGTTGACCCTTCCGCCGAAAGCCGTGATTATGGCGTCAGGGAAGATGAGATAGACGGCGGTCAGCACGGCGCTCACCGCCAGGCTGAGGATTATCGCGTTCGTGACGCTCTTTTCGGCGTCCTCACCGCGCCCGGCGCCGAGGCTTATGCTGACATACGCGCAGCATCCGTCGCCGATAAGCACGGCGAAGGCGAGCGCGACGACTGTCAGCGGGTAAACGACTGTGTTCGCCGAGTTTCCGTATGATCCGAGATATGGCGCGTTAGCGATGAATATCTGGTCGACGATGTTGTACAGCGCCGCGACGAGAAGCGAAATTATGCAGGGAACAGCGTACCTCGCCATGAGTTTCCCGGGCTTTTCCCGCTCTAAAAAGTCGTTTTGCTTTGTGGTTTCCATGATTTTTTCCTTTCCTGACACGCCGCGAAAAAACAAAAGGTCCGCGCCGCGGACCCTCAGGTGAGAAAAAGAAACTGCCGCGGCGGATACCATTTGTGTCGTATCTGCCCGCGGCGTGTATCGTTTCAAATGTTTTTGATTATAAAGATATTATACCACTGTCCGGCACGGTTGTCAAGAGTCAGAAATTAAAAAAACTCATCCGGATTCTGCCGTTTATTCGTCGGATTCATGAAATATTCATATATACCTGCTATAATAAAGATGCGGAATGTTTCGCTTTTTGCCACATATCCGGAAAAAGATATAGTTTTTCGCGCAAAAAACCCCGACGGGGTTTACAATTTCCGCCGCGGGTATTATAATTATAATAGATATAAAATAACGGACAATGTCCTGTCGGGCAGCGTCCGTATAGTCAGGAGAGTACACAATGAAAAACGGAAAGATCGGTTACGCGGTTGTCGGACTCGGCATCGGAAAGGCGCACGTCGATGCCGCGGCGGCGTATGACAGGTGCGATCTCATCGCGGTCTGCGACCTCATACAGGAAAAAATGGACAAGGTTGTCGGGCGTTATCCCGGGACGCTCACGTATACGGATTTCGACGAGATGATGAAGAACCCGGACATCGACATCGTCTCGATATGCCTCCCGAGCGCCATGCACGCGGATTACGCCGTTAAGGCTATGGAGGCGGGCAAGAACGTCCTCTGTGAGAAGCCTATTGACATAACTGTCGAGGCGGCTGAGAAAATCGAGGAGGCGCGCGTCCGCACCGGAATGACCGTCGGAATCGTCCACCAGAACCGCAACAACGCGGTCATGAAGCCGATAAAGGAGGCTGTCGACTCAGGACGTCTCGGAAAGCAGGTTCTCGGAACCTTCGCCGTCAAGTGGTACCGCGACCAGCACTACTACGACAACGGCTGGCACGGAACGTGGGCTATGGACGGCGGCGGTTCGCTTATGAATCAGGCTGTTCACACGGTCGACCTCATGCAGTGGCTGATGGGCGACGTCGCGAGCGTGCATTCCGCAATGGGTATATACGAGCACAAGATAGAGACGGAGGATCTGACGGCGTCGGTGATAACCTTCAAGTCGGGCGCCATCGCGACATTTGTCAGCACGACCTGCGCTTATCCGGGTATCAGCACCGACATACAGCTCTACGGCACCGGCGGAACGATCGAGGCTGACGCCGACATTCTGAAGCGCTGGAGACTGAAGGACTCGGAGGACGAGGATGAGGAAGAGGAGGAGATGCTCGAAAAGTACGGCGGAGGAAACCGCATCGCCGAGAAGAAGGATCCGATGCTCGTCACCGGTCACGCGTCGATGGTCGAGAATATAGTCGACGCGGTGCTCGACCACAAGGACCCGCAGATCCTCCCGCTCGAGGCGATAAAGAGCGTCCGGATAGTGAACGCCGTATATGAGTCGGCGAAGACAGGAAAGACAATTTATTTTGACTGAACCTGTTGACATTTCTGTCGATTAATGTTATAATAACAAAAAGCAAGCGGTAGATATACCGCGTGATTACGGAGGAAAAAATATGATAAAGAAACTCGGCGTTCAGCTTTACACGATACGCGACGCTATGAAGGATGAGGATTCTATCCGCGAGAGCTTTCTTAAGCTGAAGGAGCTCGGCTATGACGAGGGTCAGACCGCCGGCTTCTTCGTCGGCGCGAAGAAGTTCGCGGAGATAGCGAAGGAGACCGGACTGTCGATCTGCGGCACGCACTGCGGCTTTGAAGAGCTCATTGCCGATCCGGACAAGGCTATGGAGGAGCACGACCTCCTCGGCACGAAGAACATCGGCATCGGCGGAATGCCGGGATGGGCGCGCGAGAACCTTGAGGCGCTTGAAAAATTTGTCGGGCAGGCGAACGAGTTCGCGGCGAAGATAAACAAGTACGGCTTCAAGTTCACTTACCATAACCACTCCTTCGAGTTCTCGAAGGTCGGCGGGAAGCGGATGATGGATGTTCTTGCCGACGGTCTCGACCCGAAGACGACTTCTTTCGTGCTTGATACGTATTGGGTTCAGCACGGCGGCGGAGACGTGCGCGCGTGGATGGAGAAGCTCGCGGGGCGCATAGACATACTGCACCTCAAGGACATGGGCATGGCGGGCTCGCAGTACATCACCGAGATCGGTCAGGGCAACATCAACTTCGACGGGATAATCGAGGTCGCGGAGAAGATCGGTGTGAAGCACTACGTCGTCGAGCAGGATACCTGTCCGGGCGACCCGTTCGACAGCCTTAAGATCAGCCGCGACTACATAAAGGCAAAGTATATGTGAAATATCACGTGAGAGGTCTTCCGACCTCGGCGCGTGGGCGTTCTTTCCCGGAAGGGTCTGAACGCTCTTTTTTTGAAAAAATTGCAACCGATCATGTTTACCCCGCACTATATGTGTGCAAGGGCGAGAGGAGTGACGCGCAGTGACCGATAAAAAGGAATACGCCGACAGATTCATACGTGAGTTCACCGGAAAGCTGTTCTATTTCTGCCTGAAAAAGACCGGGAACAGCCATGAGGCGGAGGACCTGTCCGCGGATATATGCCTTTCGGTGCTGACGAGCCTTGAGAGAGGGAGCGCGCCGGAGAATTTTCCGGCGTGAGTCTGGCGTGTCGCGAGGAACCGCTACAGCGTCTGGGCGGATAAAAAACGGATAAGAGCCGAACACACCGCGGATGTCGATCTTACCGTTTTTGAGCCGTCGGACGGGAGCGCGGTCGATCTTGGGCTTATCCATAGCGAGGAACTGTCTCTTCTGAGGCGGGAGCTCGCGTTCATCTCCGGGGACTACCGCGATGTCGTTGTCGCGTACTATATCGAGGACAGGAGTGTCCGTGAGATAGCGCGGTCTCTCGGGGTTCCGGAGGGTACAGTCAAGGCGAGACTCTTCCGCGCCCGTAATATATTGAAAGAGGGAATGAACATGGCAAAGGAATTCGGAACGAGAAGCTACAGACCGGACGAGGTGTCGTTCACCACGAACTGCTCCCGCGGCGGGGATGAGGGGCAGCCGTGGAGCGTCATGCGGCACAGGCTTTATCAGAACATATTTCTCGAGGTCTACGGAAACCCGATGACGGCGGAGGATATCGCGCTCGCGCTCGGCATAGCCCTGCCGTATATGGAGGATGAGCTTGAATACCTGACAGGAGAGACCTTCCTGAAAAAGACCGTAAGCAGATACGAGACGACCTTCCCGATAATCAGCCGCGCGGCGCAGGAGAACGTCCACAAAATATCGTCGGAGGCGGCGGAAAAAGCGGCTCCGCTCTTTATGGAGATGATCGACGGTTATCTTGACGCCTGCGAAAAGCGGGGGCTCGATCCCTACGGCGGATATATAACGCGGGAGGACGCGGGGTGGACGCTGCTTCCGGAGGCGATTGACAATATCGGCTACAGGGTCAGGACGGCGCCGGAATTTGTCTGGACAAAGCGCCCTCAGAACGGGGAGTGGGACATCATCGGTTATCAGAGCGTCGGCTTCAGAGAACCGATTATGGTCGGAAAGCACGGATGCGGTCTGAATGAGCCGGGCGCGCCGGAAAAGAAGGTGACGTTCCAGCAGTTCAGGTACTATTCGCTCGAGAAGGAGCGCGGATATGTTCCGAACCTGACGTTCAGGCTCGGCGAGGCTCTGCAGATGGTCTGTGAGGGAAAAGCGGACGAATGCGACGTGAACGACCTCGCGAAGCTCGCGGAGTACGGATACATACGCCGGGACGGCGGCAGATATATCCCGCGCGTCGTGGTATTCCGTGATAAAGCCGGCATCGCGGCAAAGCTCGACAAGGTAGAGCGCGAAAGGCTCGGAAAAATCAGAGACGAGCTGACAGAACTCATCTCGGATGCTCAGAAGCGCTCACTCGCGATACTGACCGACGATCTTCCGAAGTCGCTCAGGGATGACGACCATGTACTGAATCTCATGAGATTCGCGGCGCTCATTGACCGCGGGTATTATGTCGAGCGGGCGATCGAAGGCGGTTGGCTCAGGTATGATGCGGGTGCGGCGCCGATGCTTGGGGCGTATGTGAGAGTCTGACAGTCAAGTCCTGATTTTTGTTGGAAGCTCTTGTGATAGACTGAATAAATTTTTTTCGCAGAAAAAAGTCCCCTGAATATGGGCTTTTTTCTGCGAAAACCATTTTGAGTCAGTGCCTGTATTGACAAAAGAAGAACAATATGGTATAATGGGATCATCAGGGAGGTGCTGGTAATGAGAAGAATCTGTTATTTGCTGATATCCGTGATGATTTTTGCGTTCGTATCCTGCGGACAGAGCAATAATGATGAGAAACTGTCGAATGTTTTTTGTTCGGAAGATATTGTTTTGCCGGAAGATTTTAGTCCGAACCGGATATTCGGCGTAAGGAATGGCTATGCCTTGCTTGAGGTCGACAATTCTTTGGACAAAACGAGGGTCGTAAAAGTCATGAAGGATGGCGATAAGTATTCTGTCACGTCCGATATGACTATAAATGACTATGTCAGATGTGCCGCGTTCCTGCCTGATGGAGACATTATCTATGTAAGTCAGAATTCTGTCTGCCGACGCGGCGAGGATAATATCACAGTCGATGAGTCGGAACTGTCCGGGCACGGGAAGATTACTCATCTTGCAACAGACGGTGAAGGAAATATCATTTTGGGTACACAGTTCTCTGTTTCGGTCTGCGATGAAAATCTCGTGAAACAATATTCTATTGATATTTCCGGCGATCTGAACGGAATATATTCTTCGGTGGACGGCATGGCGTATGTCTGGACTTCTGTGAGAGGGAGTGGAATGAGCTACCAGTCGATAGATACCGAAAACAAATGTCTCGGGGCGGCTGTAGACCTTCCTGAAGACATCGACATATCAGTCATGAATTTTAAGGCGGGCGGAGAAGGCGGTGCCTGGTTTGACAATATGACCGGACTTTATCTTGTGAGTAACGGTTCCGCAACACTTGTCTGTGATTATCTGAATTCCGACCTTGCCTCAACGAAGATCATGAATGTGATACCGGAGGATACCGACTATATCGTGATGCTTTATGACGGCAGATTACTGATGCTCGAGCGTGTCCCCGAGAACAAAATAAAGTCGAAAAAACTCATCAGAGTCGCTGGGAAGTATATACCGAATTACCTTATAGAGGGCGCGGCGGAATTCAACCGGACAAATCCCGACCATAGGATAGTTATCACCAATTACTCAGCTTTGCGGGGAGACGCGGATGATCTTATGCGGGACGATATCATATCCGGAAAGCTTCCGGACATAGTGATTTTTTCCGGGTATAGCCAGCGCTGGCATGAAGAATATATCAATCAGAAATTGTTCTGCGATCTCTGGGAGAAGATCGACGCTGACGGAGATTTTGATAAGAGTGACCTTATAACGGGCGTCCTCCGCGCGGGCGAGCGTGATGGGAAACTGTATGAATTTGTTACATCATATACTTTGAGTGTTCTCGCAATGAAGACATCAAACGCGCCCTCGGACGGCTGGACACTCCGTGAATATCTTGACTACGCGAAGTCACTCGATGGAGCTGTAATAGAAAAGACCGGGCAGGAAAATCTTCTTTACCGTATGCTCTGCTGCTCTGAGGAAGAATTTGTAGATATCGGGGAGGGCAGATGCGACTTTGATTCCGCATTGTTTCGTGAGGTTCTTGAGTTCGCGAAGAATTGCCGGACAGATGTAAGGGATTTTCTTGACGACGATGAGCTTGAGATATATGACACTGACGAAAAATATATCTACGCGAATGATAAGGTCATGACAGCCGCCATCAATTCTGACTTGCCTGACAGAATTTATCGCGATATGTGGAATAAGTTCCGCTGCTTTGACACAAGCCTGACAGGCAGTCCGGATACTGACGGAAACGGCGTCATACTGAGCCCTGTGACGAGTTTCGCGATTGTGGATAAGTCTGAGGTAAAGCCCGCGGCATGGGAGTTTATCAAAAGTATGCTCGCGTATATCTCGAATGATAACTGGGGCGAGTTCTCCTGCTCCCGGACGGTTATGAACAAAATATATGATGACCTTATGAAACGTGTGTATACGCTGGATGCCGATACCGGAAAAGTCAGGTGGATGTACGCAGACGACATTGAAAATTCGGACTTTGATTCTGAGCGGGACCTGTCGTACATAATAACGGAAGCCGATCGTGACAGGATGTTTGAGCTCCTTGACGGCGCAGGCACATTCATGCGAATCGACTCTATGCTTTGGTCGATCATAAGCGAGGATGCTGAGGCATATTTTGCCGGCGTGAAAACGCTTGATGAGACTGTAAAGATGATTCAGGACCGTGCCGGCACGTATATTGCCGAGAAAAACTGAATCAGACTCAGAAAGGCGTCCCTGAGTCTGAAAATGAATTTTCAGACCAAACAATTTTGAGGCTTTCATGACATAGGGTCGTGAATTTTGAAGGACGGACAAGCCGTTTTTCAAAACCGCCTTAAAACTGTAAGTTTGTACGAAAGGCATGGCCATAAAAATAATCTGAGGTCACTTTCGCGGAAAAAATCGCGGAAATGACCTCGGATTTCTTATTATCCTGGGTGATTGAGTATCAGTTCATAGCTTTCCATGTCTCGACATGGCTGTAATAGTCTCCGTACATACCGAGCGTTATTCCGCCGTTCATCAGCGCGGCTCCGCTGACCGTCACTCCCGACTCCGAGACGTAGAGCTTATCCGGCGCGAGCCCGCGCATTCTGAAACGCAGCGACTGTTTGTCCCACTGCCGCATACCGTGACCGAAAGCGAAGAACGTGAATTCCGACTTGTCGCGCTTTACATACTGCAATACAGAATAAGGGTGCTCGTGAGCCGAGACTATGCGGTAGACGTAAGCGTCCTGCAAACCCGGTCGGAGCGCCTTGAAGCGGTCCACAGCGTCACGGAGCTTGTCAAGTTCATCATCGTCGCATTTAAGCAGGTTGACGCCGACGCTCATCGAGCCGGTCATTCCGCTGTTTACTCTGAAATCAAGCGGCGCCGACCGCTTATTCACATGGTTCGGCGAGGGCGAGACATTGCCCGCGCCGCCGGCTAACTTCGGCACGAAGAGCGTGGAGTATCCCTCGTGCAGGAGCATGACATCAATTGGGTCGGCGTTATCGGAACGATTCACACGGTCGGCGTAAGGGAGCATTCCGTAGTCGGCGCGGCCGCCGCCCGACGCGCAGTTTTCGAGCAGCAAGTCGGGGAACCTCTCGTTCAGGTGCTTCCAGATCCGCTCGATGTTTTTCATGTATTTCACGGCGACGCCGCGCTCGAGACTGTCGGGGCCGATCTCGGTCTGCTCACGGTTCATGTCCCACTTGAGGTAGTCGAGCTTGGCGTCGATTATCAACTTGTCGAGCCAGTCTATAGCCCAGTCTGTTATATCGTCGCGCGACATATCAAGCACGCACTGAGTTCTCGAGAGCGTCCGGTCGCGGTTCGGCTCGGACAGGACCCAGTCGGGATGCGCGCGATAGAGGTCGGAGTCCGGATTCACCATTTCCGGCTCTACCCACAGACCGAACATGAGCCCGGCTTCGTGAACCTTGTCGGCGATATAACCGAGCCCGCGCGGGAATCTTACGGGGTCGATAACCCAGTCCCCGAGTCCGTGCTTATCGTCGGTGCGCCCCTTCATCCAACCGTCGTCGATGACGTAGAGTTCCGCGCCTATGTATTTCGCCTTCGGGATGAAGTCGATCAGTTTTTGCTCATCTATACTGAACTCGTAAGGATACCATGTGTTGTAGATGACCGGTCGTATGGTGTGAGCCTTGTCGTTTGTTCCTCGCGGCAGGATGTGGTCAAACTGCCAGTCGTAGAGTATCTCGCTCATCTTCTCGAATCCGCGGTCGGAGAAGCCGACTATAGCCGCCGGTGTCTCGAAACTTTCACCGGGTTCGAGCGGAATCTCAGCGGTGCGGTCGTTCACTCCGAGCGTCAGGCTGGTGCGCTTCATGATCTGCGTGTGCATAGTTTCGGAAAAAATCCGGAAATCTCCGCTGTACATGAGCGCCCCGAAATAGACCTCTCCGAATGTCTCTGTGGAGCGTCCGCCCGCGTCGAGCGCGAAGAACGGCATTATATGCGAAGCCGCGTCGGTGAGGTATGAAGTCTCAAGCAAGATGCCTCCTTGTTCTACCATCTGCCTGTGCGGCTGATACTCGGCTCCCCACTCGCCGGCGAAGTGAGTCAGCCTGTAGTCTTCTCCGAGCGGAAGCTCAAGGGTCGCGGACATGGCCGATCTTAAGATGACCTTTCCGTCGGTGTGGTTTTCGATAACGGCATGGCGCGAGATGAGCGGGAGATCACCATAGGTTCTGTATATGAGTTTTACATCGAGCTTGTAGAAGCTGTCTGAGAGTGTGATGATCAGCGAATCTGAGGTTATCTCGTGCGACATGTATTCAAGCCGCAGAGTTTCCGAGCCGTCATGGAATCTTACCCGTATCGCCGGAGCGGCATAGTCGAACGGAGCACCGAAGCGATATTCGCCTGAGTTGCATCCTCGTGTCCGCCAGGTGGTGTTAAGGTCAGGCATCAGGAGCTCATAGTCGTCGTCCGAGTTCATAGGAGCGCCCCAGTGAAGGCTTATGAGCTCGCCATGCGAGTTTACCGCGAAGGCGTACTCCATACCGTGAAGAAGTATACGAAACAATTTCCTGCCAGGTGTGAAGGTTATCTGCATCGTGTTATCCTCCATAAAATTTATACGGGTATATTATATCAGACAGAATTGTAAATGTCAATATAAACTTTCAAAGGGATTCCCATTAAAATCAAAAGTTCCGTTTTCATGTTATTATTCTTGACAGCATAACATATTTGTGCTAAAATGTTTGATGAACGGATCTTTTATTATGTCCGCACATCATGATCCGCCTACCGAAGGAGACAATCAAATGAAAATGAAAAAACTACTCCCGCTCCTGATAATCCTGACGCTTTTTGAGACGGTCGCCGTCACGCTCTGGCTGACAAAATCGAATATTTTCTACCTCTTCAATTTCAGCTACATAGGTCTGTCGATATCACTCGGAATTTATCTGTATATGCGCAATTACCGCCACGCGCGGCGTGTCGTGCAGCTTCTCGTCGGCAGCTATATGCTCGTTTACCTCGGGCTCATCTGCGGGGAGAATATGCAGATCGAGGGGTTCTGGTATTACCTGTTCACCGGCGTTTTTGAGGCGGCTACCATACATTACGCGGTCGCGAAGATTTTCGGACCGCTTGTGTTCGGGCGCGGATGGTGCGGGTATGCCTGCTGGACCGCTATGGTGCTCGATTTTCTGCCGTACAAGACGCCGGAAAGACCGCGCAGGAGGATCGGGTGGATACGGTATATCACATTTGCCGCGTCACTGATATTCGTTTCCGCTCTCTTTCTCGCGAAGGTCGGGAATATCGAGCGGATAATGTTCATCGCGTTCATCATCGGGAATATCGCTTATTACGCCGTCGGGATCGCGCTCGCCTTCGCGTTTCATGACAATCGCGCCTTCTGCAAATATATCTGCCCGATAACCGTTTTTCTGAAGCCGATGAGCCGTTTCGCGCTGTTCCGCGTCAAGTGCGACAAGTCGAAGTGTGTCTCCTGCGGCAAGTGCCGGAAGGTCTGCCCGATGGACGTCGACCCGACCGACAATACGAGAAACCGGAAGAACGGGACCGAATGCATCCTCTGCATGGAATGCGTAAAGAATTGCCCGAAGAAGGCTCTCTGAGCCGTCCGGCTCGCGGTCGCTGATCAGCCGTTTTTCACGCTCCGCAGCTCATCTCTGATCTTCCGGAATTTCTCCGGGACATCCTTGTCGTCCATGTCGCGCGGTGCGTCGATTGTGCCCGCGGTCTTGGCGGTTTCGTAGTACCAGCACTTGTAGTCGACCGTCTCAATCGTGTGCCGCAGTTCCTCCATCCGTGCCTCGAGTGCCTCGCGCTGACGCCTGAACATATCGAGCCGCTCGTCTATCGTGTCGTCGCCTTTCAGCACGAGATCTATATACCGGCGTATCTCCTTCAGCGGCATTCCAGCTTTTTTCATGAAGCCGATCACCCTGAGCCACTCTATATCGCTTTCGCGGAACATCCGTATCCCGCCGGAATTTGTCAAGAACCGCCGGAATTATACCGACAGAAAGGACAAAAGAAAAATGAAGAAACCATACATCGTATGCCACATGATGACTTCGGTCGACGGACGCATCGACTGCGCCATGACCGAAAATCTTCCCGGAGTGCAGGAATACTATGAAACGCTCGACTCGCTCGACGCCCCGACGAGGGTCAGCGGCAGGGTTACCGCCGCTTTCGAGATGGCACTCCCGGGAGAGTTTCACGCCGGGACTATGACTCCGCTTGGGAAGGAATCGTTCTCGAAGGCTGTCGATGCCGACGGCTATGAAGTCGTCATGGATACCCGCGGAACACTCCTTTGGGATAACAGCAACAGCGAGCGCCCGCCGCTCATCGTCATGTCCGAAAAGGTCAGCCGCGAATACCTCGCGTATCTCGATGACAGCGGAATCTCATGGATTGCCTGCGGAGAGGACAGAATCGACCTTCGCCGCGCCGTTATGATTCTCGCGGAGAGTTTCGGCGTCAGAAGGATGGCGGTCGTCGGCGGCGGGCACATAAACGCCGGATTCCTCGCCGCGGGGCTTCTCGATGAGGTCAGCGTGCTGATCGGCGCCGGTATCGACGGACGCGGCGGAATGAGCGCCGTGTTCGACGGTCTTCCGGAGAACCGCCCGGTGACGAAACTGAAGCTCGACAGCGTCAAGGCGTTTGACAGCGGGGCTGTCCGGATAAGATATAAAGTCTGAAATTTCAATGAGAAAGGGATTATGAAAATGAAATACGAAAACAAAGAAGCGTTTGAAAAGGCGAATATTTTCGGAACCGGTGCCGCGAACACTGCTTACGCGAAGTTCTTCATCGGGGACTCGTTTCTGAATCCCCTGACCGACCCGAAGAGCGGGCTTTTCGCCGCGAACGTTACCTTCGAGCCCGGCTGCCGCAATAACTGACACATTCATCACGCGACGAGCGGCGGCGGACAGCTGCTCATATGCACCGCCGGAGAGGGCTGGTATCAGGAAGAGGGCAAGGCGCCCGTGAGCCTTCACGAAGGCAGCGCAGTTATGATTCCCGCCGGGGTGAAGCACTGGCACGGCGCGAAGAAGGACAGCTGGTTCAGTCACATAGCGCTCGAGGTGCCCGGAGAGAACTGCCGCAACGAATGGTGCGAGCCGGTGACTGACGAGGAGTATAACGCGCTCTGAGACACGAATATTCCGAAAAAACGTGATTTTGCGTAATTTGCCAACCTTCCCGATTTTTCCGCCACTATATGTATGAAGACGCGAAAAGCGTCCGACGAAAGGATGAGTGAGATGACCAAAGAGACCGCCGACCGCATCATCTGCGATTACACAAGGAAGATCTACGGCTTCGCCCTGTCGAAGACCGGCTCCATCGAGCGCGCCGAGGAGCTGGCTTCGAGGATAACTCTCGAGGTTTATTCTTCGCTTCTGAAACAGGAAAACATTCCGAACCCCGCCGGCTATATCTGGAAGATCGCGATGAATGTCCGTGCCAGATTCACCGACGAGATGGCGAGAGCGCCGTTCGTGCTCTCCGACAACGAGCCGGAGGCGGACGACTTCACCGAGAAGCTGCTCGACGCCGAGACAAAGTCAAAGCTGCGGCTCGAGATCGCCTACCTGTCAAGGCTGCGGAGAAAGATACTCATTCTTCACTACTACAGGAACATGAAGCTCGCCGACATCGCGAAAGAGCTCTCACTGCCGGTCGGAACGGTAAAGTGGCATCTCTCGGCGGCGCGGGACGAGCTTCGGGAAGGAATGACGAAAATGCGAAACACAGGTAACCTTGGCATAGCCCCGATCACACTCATATGTCTGAGCCACGACGGACGCCCCGGAAGGAACGGAGCGACCGAATACTATCTGAAATCAAAGCTCGCGCAGAATATCGCCTGGGCGGCGTATCACAAGCCGCGCAGCATCAGTGAGATAGCCGACGAGCTCGGTACCAGCCCGGTATGGATTGAGGACGAGGTCGACACTCTCGAGGAAAACGGCTTCCTTGACAAAATAGGCGAGAAGTATCTCACAAACGTGCTGATTGAAGACCCTTCGCCGGAAATTGACATAAAGGTGCATGAGCTTTACACGGCGTGTGCGAAAGAGGTCGCGAAGACATATCCTGACCGCGTGTTCGAGGCTCTGAAAGGTCTTGACCGCTCGGATATCTACATTCCCGGAAAGGATGACAGCCTTCTTGACTGGCTCGGCATCGCCTTCGCCATGCGCGAGAAGTTCAACACCTCGTTCGACGACGCGGCATATGACAGACTGAAGGTGAAGCGTCCCGACGGCGGATGCTATATTGCCAGCGCATGGGTCGAGAAGCAATATGATCTGCCGTTTGATATGCGGCTCTACACGTCCTGCGGTCCGATGCGGCGGGACACTAACAAGTACCCGGTCTTGTCGTGGCAGCTCACTACCTGCTATGACACTAGAAAGCTTGACTGGGCGGACAACAGGTGGCAGGATTACGAATACCTCTACGAGTTCATGACCGGCAGGATAACGAAGTCTCCGGAGGACATCGAAAAGTACATGAGGCTCCGTGAGAAAGGCTATCTCACCGCGGACGACGAGGTGAACATAATCTGTTCCCGTCCCGCGACGTGTATTGAGAACAGTAAGCTCTGGAGCGTCATTCCGGAGCCGGACGCGAATGAGCAGGCGCTTCTCGATGAGCTTGCCGAAAAGCTGAAGCGCCTTGTTGTCCCGTGCTATCCCGAGCAGATGCGGAAGGTCGCCGAGCTCTACAATTCCTGCCCGGAGATCTCGATGTATGTGATCGAGCGGCTCGTCGCGTCCGGCGCGCTGAAGAAACCGTCGGAATTGCGCGCTCCCGGTCTATGCACGATAATGTTCTCGGACAGACTTCCCGAATGACAGAAAAACAGCCCGCCCGGGCTGTTTTTTGTATTGTCATTTTCCGCCGGATTTTCTGCGCGTTTTGCTCATTTGCTCATTTTGAACGCAGGGTATTGACAAAACCGCGCGGTTCGGATATAATATTTTCAGAGTACGTGATCTGAGGTGTATTTATGATTAAAGCAGTCTTATTCGACATGGACGGCGTTCTGATCGACAGCGAGGAGCTGATGCGCGAGTGTACGAAAAAAGCCCTCGCGGAGTTCGGCGCCATCGTCAGCGACGACGACCTGCGCGAGCTTATGGGCACCGGCGACGAGGTTTATATCGGCGGCGCCGCTGAGCGGCAGGGAGTCAGGTATGTCCCGGAGATGTGTGAGCGCGTCTATGAGGTATACGGGGAGAATATTACTTCAGCGTATCAGTGCCCCGGCGCGGGTGAGGCGATCCGGTTCGTGAAAGAGCATGGTCTCGGCTGCGCGATCTGCACGAGCGCCACACCCGGAAAGCTAGTGCACAATATGCGCGCGCTCGGGTACAAGGAGAGCGATTTCGGCGCTGTACTGACGGCTGTCGACGTCCCGCAGGCGAAGCCTTTTCCGTATGTGTATCTCGAGGGCGCGAGAAGGCTCGGAGTGCCGATCGGGGATTGCGTCGCGTTCGACGACACGATAAACGGCGTCAAGGCGGGACTTTCTTCCGGCGCTTTTACGGTGGCGGTCGGAACTACCTTTGCCGCGGAGGATTTTCTGGCGGCGGGGCTGAAGCCGGATGGGTATATCCGCGGGATAGACGAGCTTCCGGAGTTTTTCGCTTCGCGTTTTCCGGAGCAGTTCGGGAAATTATCGTAGCTGATCGGTCGCAAGCCTGATCTGATTATTGAAAGGATGACGAACAATGAAAAGAAGAATCGAAGTCGCCGCTCACCGCGGCAATGTTGAAAACGCGCCTGAGAACACTATGCCGGCGTTCACCGACGCCTACGGGATTGACGTCGACATGATCGAGCTCGACCTCAGAATGACGAAGGATCACGAGATCGTCGTTATCCACGACGCGACGGTCGACCGCACGTCGGACGGGACCGGAATGGTGTCGGACATGACCCTCGCGGAACTGAAGAAGCTCGATTTCGGCGTGAAGTACAGCGAGAAGTTCAGGGGCACACGGATACCGACCTTCCGCGAGTTCCTCGAGCTCACGAAGCGCGACAAGAACATGCAGTTCAATTTCGAGTTCAAGGATTACATACGCGAAAAGGGAGATGAGTTCGCGAAAGAGAGCGCGGACAGGATAATATCTCTCTATGAGGAATACGGAATAACTCCCGATAGGCTGTACATAAACAGTTTTGAGGGCGACCTTCTTCTCTACATCAATGAAAAGTATGGCGGAAAGTACCGTCTGCACGGTTATCATCCGTATTCGATACTCGGAAACAACAGCGACAAGGCGTCGAAAATACTCTACTGCGCGTGCCTGTTCTACACATCTGACGATCCGATCTCACCGAAGGAGACCTATGACGCGGTCATCGCCGAGGGTATTCATCCGTGGGTCGGCGCCGGAGCCGTGACTGAGGAGCAGATCCTGCGCGGGGCGGAGTATGGCGGAGAGCTCTTCACGTCGAACCATCCGACATATGTGTCTGAGGTGCTGAGAAAGAACGGTTACAGATGACGCCGCGTCCGGTCGGCGGTCTGAAAAATTGAGAGGCGGTAAGGCGGATTGGGAAGGGAAGAAAGACTCGACGAGATAATGTCCATCATAAGTGACAGCGGTTACGCGACAGTGGAATATATCTCGCGCAAGACGTTCATGAGTCCGTCGACCATACGGCGCGACCTCGCTGATCTCGAGCGCTCGGGTCTGATCATCAGGAACTATGGCGGCGCGGAGATGAAGAACGGCGATATGCACATTCCGGTGCCGATCAACAACCGCATGTCGCAGAACCATCTCGAGAAGGCGAAGACAGCGAAAAAGGCTGTTGCCCTCATTGAGGACGGAACGACGATATTCATAGACGCGTCGTCGACCTGCCTTTATATGGCGAGGTATATGTCCGAATGCCACGGGGTGATCGTCTACACGAACGGAATAATTCTCGCACAGCTTCTTGACGAGAAGGGGATCGAGACGCATATAATCGGCGGGAGGCTCGTGCACCGCAGCGGAACGCTCGTCGGCGAGGAAGCGATAGCCGAGGTCAGTATGATAAACTTCGACGCGCTTTTCTTCTCATCAAACGGATACTGCGACGACGTCGTGACCGATTACTCGGAGGAGGAGACACAGTTAAGACGGGTGCTCATACGGCGCTCAAAGAAAAAATACTTCCTCTGCGACAGCTCGAAATTCGGGGTGAAGCGCGTTTATGTGGTATGTACGAAGAACGATATCGACATGATCGTGACCGACCGGGAAGAGACGGAATGAATAATATAAAAGGTCAGGCTGCCGTGAGATATCATGGCAGCCTGACCTGGTTTGGCGCGCTCGGCATGGGCAACAACTAAGTGGAGAAAGACCACAACGCGCTCGGCAGCAGGAAGCGTTAGCCGAAGGCAAGTGTGTCCATCGTGAGGTGGAATCTGGATGAATGTGCTGACCAACACAAAGTTCAAAGCTGAAGCTTCTTACAAAGCGCAATCGCGGACGCAATGTCCGCGGCGTGATGCGGGAAGTAAAAGTGTTTATCCGTGGCTGGATTGGCTATTTTCGTGCAGCCGGTATGAAGCGGACGATGATGTCTTTGGATGAATGGCTTCGGCGCAGGTTCCGGATGTACATCTGGAAGAAATGGAAGAAACCCAAAATGAAGGTTACCAATCTGAGAAAGCCGGGCACCCCCGGCAGACAAGCCTTACCAATGTGGGAATTCCAGACTGGGCTACCGGCGTATTGCCGGAAGTCCGGTATTGAAATGTTCCATTATAAA
>ENA-ORIC01001964-ORIC01001964.1-human-gut-metagenome-genome-assembly--contig:-NODE-1964-length-17926-cov-3.439576_pt1 | contig 17926 bp, 17 predicted proteins | sample MGYA00243023_ERZ508732 | MGnify/ENA primary metagenome ERZ508732 (study PRJEB26277, sample SAMN04329767) | human gut metagenome | biome: human-associated habitat | host: Homo sapiens | place: USA...
CAAGCACTTCACCGAGGCAGAGATGCCTGCTGTCGATTCCGCACTGGTCAGCGCGGATACAGACGCGGCGAAGCGCGCATATACCACCGCTAAAAAAGGGAAGAAGAACTGAGGAGGAGCAGCCATGAAACTTGACAGAGTTATTGCAGTCAGAAACGCAAAAACGATCTATCGCGACGGCGAGAATTGCATCAAGGTGTTTGACGCGGATTATTCCAAGGCGGACATCCTCAATGAAGCGCTCAACCAGGCAAGAGTGGAAGAAACCGGGCTGAACATCCCGAAAATCATCGAGGTCGGCAAGATCGACGGCAAGTGGGCAATCGTCTCCGACTATATCAAGGGTAAGACGCTTGCACAGATCATGGCGGAGGACCCCGACAACCTCGACAAGTATCTTGAAGAGTTTGTCGATCTGCAGATCGAAGTGCAGAGCAAGACCTGCCCGCTGCTCAATAAGCTGAAGGACAAGATGAATCGCAAGATCGGTCAGGCGGATCTGGACGCAACCACCCGCTATGATCTGCGCACCCGCCTTGAAGCCATGCCCAAGCACAACAAGCTGTGCCACGGCGACTTCAACCCCTCCAACATCATCATTGCCGAGGACGGCACACCCTATATCATCGACTGGTCGCACGCTACGCAGGGTAATGCGTCCGCCGATGCGGCGCGCACCTACCTTTTGTTCTGCCTCTCCGGCGATGAAGCAACCGCCAAGAAGTATCTCGAACTGTTCTGCAAGAAGAGCAACACGGCAAGACAGTATGTACAGAAGTGGATGCCGATTGTTGCAGCTTCCCAGTCGGTCAAGGGCAACGAAAAGGAACGCGAGTTCCTGCTCTCCTGGGTCGACGTTGTGGACTACGAATAATCGGAGGACGACTTCATGAAAGTAACGGTTTGTATCGGCAGCTCCTGCCATCTCAAGGGCTCACGCCAGATTGTCGAGGCTCTGCAACATAAAATTGCAGAGCACGATCTCGGCGACAAAGTTGAGCTCGGCGGCACCTTCTGCATGGGACAGTGTCAGAAAGGTGTCTGCGTAACCGTGGATGACGATTTCTATTCGGTATGTCCCGAGAGCGTGGACGACTTCTTTGAGAAGTCGATCCTCGCTCGTGTTTGAGCGTCGCCATGGTTGTACAGGTCTGCGTCGGTAGCTCCTGCTATATCAAGGGATCGCAGGATATTATCGAGCTTTTGAAAAAAGCCGTCACAGACAATCATCTTGAAGACGAAGTTACACTTGCCGGCAGCTTTTGCACCGGCAAGTGTAATCGTATCGGCGTATCCGTCACGGTGGATGATGAAGTCTCGACCGGTATTACAAAGGAAAACTTCAACGAGTTCTTTCAGAATAAGATTCTAAATGTCATACGGGCACAGGGAGAATGATCCATGTCGAATTGTCTGACGCTGAAAAAATCCAACTGTAAAAACTGCTATAAGTGCATTCGCCACTGCCCGGTCAAGTCGATCCGCTTTTCGGGCAACCAGGCGCATATTATCAATAACGAATGTATCCTTTGCGGACACTGCTTTGTCGTATGTCCGCAAAATGCAAAAGAGATCGTGGATGAGACCGAGAAGGTCAAGGTGCTTCTGCAGAGCGGCGCGCCGGTTTATGTAAGCATCGCCCCTTCTTTTGTCGCCAATTATGACGGTGTCGGCATCGGTGCCATGCGCGCAGCCCTCCAAAAACTCGGCTTTGCCGACGCGGAGGAAACCGCTGTCGGCGCAACCATTGTCAAGACCGAATATGAACGGATGCTGCGCGAGGATGGACGGGATGTGATCATCACTTCCTGCTGCCACTCCATTAACCTGTTGATTCAGAAGTACTTCCCGGCGGAACTGCCTTATCTTGCGGATGTACTTTCCCCGATGCAGGCGCATTGTACCGATATCAAGCGTCGCCACCCGGACGCAAAGACGGTCTTCATCGGTCCGTGCGTCGCCAAAAAGGATGAGGCGGAGTATTATGAAGGCATTGTGGATGCGGTTCTGACCTTTGAGGAGCTGACCAACTGGCTGAAAGCCGAGAATATCGAGCTTGCGCAGCAAATGGACCACGAGGAGGAGAGCCGTGCGCGCTTCTTCCCGACAACGGGCGGTATTCTCAAGACGATGGCGCAGAACGCGCCCGGCTATACATATATGGCGCTGGATGGCGTGGACAACTGCATTGCCGCGCTGCATGAGATTGAGCAGGGGAATATTCATCACTGCTTTATCGAGATGTCGGCATGCGTCGGCAGCTGTGTCGGCGGTCCTGTTATGGAGAAATACCATCGTTCACCGGTCAGGGATTACAAGGCGGTCGCCGACTTTGCCGGTACGCGTGATTTTGAGGTTGAACAGCCAGATCGCTTTGCCGTACGCAAATCCTTTACGGTGATCGAGCGGAAGGCGTCCGCACCGTCCGATGCCGAGATCCAGTCGATCCTGCGGCAGATGGGCAAATTCAAACCGTCGGATGAGCTCAACTGCGGTTCCTGCGGCTACAACACCTGCCGTGAAAAGGCAATCGCCATTATTCAGGGCAAGGCGGAGATCTCCATGTGTCTGCCGTATCTGAAGGACAAGGCGGAGAGCTTCTCGGACAATATCGTCAATAACACGCCGAACGGACTGATTGTGCTGAACGAGAATCTCGAAGTGCAGCAGATCAACAATGCCGCACGAAAGATCATGAATATCCGATCTGCATCGGACGTCCTCGGCGAACCGGTAATTCGGATCCTCGACCCCAAGGTCTATATGGATGTGCTGAAGAGCGGCAGAGGCGTGCGGGATATGCGTACATACCTTGCCGAGTACCAGAAATACATCGAACAGACGGTCGTCTATGACAAGGACTATCATCTGCTGATCAGCATCATGCGTGACGTCACCGATGAGGAAAACGAACGCGAGAAGAAGGAAAGTATCAGCCGCCAGACGGTCGAGATCGCGGACAAGGTTGTCGACAAGCAAATGCGCATTGTGCAGGAGATTGCATCCCTGCTCGGCGAGACAGCTGCGGAGACCAAGATCGCGCTGACCAAACTGAAAGAGAGCATTTCCGATGAATAATCTGTGTGCCGATATCGGCTATAAAAGTGTCAATCACTACGGTGAGCAGCTCTGCGGTGACCATGTGGACGTGGTTGAGCAGGATGAAAACTCCACTGTGATTGTGCTTGCCGACGGTCTCGGCAGCGGCGTCAAAGCCAGCATTCTGTCAACTCTGACCTCCAAGATCATTTCCACGATGATGGCGGAGGGGCTGACGCTGGAAGACTGCGTGGAGACGATCGCGGCGACTCTGCCGATCTGTTCGGTGCGCGGTGTCGCGTATTCGACCTTCACGATCATTCATCTGCTGAACAATGAGACGGCAGAGATCATGCAGTACGACAATCCGCTGCTCATTCTGCTGCGCGACGGCGAGAATTATGATTATCCGAAGACTGAGCTGAGCATCGGCGGCAAAAAGATCTATCGTTCGTCGATCAAGCTGCGTGAAAACGATATTTTTATCGCGATGAGTGACGGCTGCCCGCACGCCGGCATCGGCATGGCGTACAACTTCGGCTGGAGCCGGGAGGACATCATCGACTTCATGGCGACGGTTTCGGTTGCCGGTTATACGGCGAAGACGCTTTCCACCATTCTGGTGGATGAATGCTTCAAGCTCTACGGAGAAAAGCCGGGGGATGATGCCACGGCGTGCGTCGTACGCATCCGGAAGCGCGAACCGATGAATCTTTTGTTCGGACCGCCGTCAAATCGGGACGACTGTGACCGCATGATGTCGCTTTTCTTCTCCAAGGAAGGCAAACATATCATCTGCGGCGGGACAACTTCGACCATTGCGGCAAAGTATCTGCACAAACCGCTGAAACCGAGTCTCAATTTTGAGAGCAGCGACATCCCGCCGACAGCGGAGCTTGAGGGCGTTGACCTCGTCACAGAGGGTGTCATCACCATCAACCGCGTTGTACAATACGCGAAGGATTATCTCGCCGACAATGAATCCTACGCGCAGTGGAGCATGAAGCGCGACGGCGCGTCCCTGATTGCCCGCTTGCTTTTTGAAGAAGCAACCGACATCAACTTCTTTGTCGGCAGAGCAGTGAACCCAGCACACCAGAATCCGGATCTGCCGATCAATTTCAACATTAAAATGAACCTTGTAGAGGAGCTTTCCGCCTGCCTGAAGCAGATGGGCAAGCGGATCAAGGTCAGCTATTTCTGAGGAACAAACGCATGAGAAAATTCGATACAAAAGTACAGCATCTGAAATACAAAGTTCTGCGCGAGGTTGCAAGACAGGCGTGGAAGGACACCCTGTTTGACAATCTTTTGGACATTCCGAAGATCATTGTCCCTGGTAAGACGCCGACCATGCGCTGCTGTGTTTACAAGGAGCGTGCGATCCTTGCCGAACGCGTTAAGATCGCGATGGGCGGCGACAAGGAGAATCCGAACGTGATCGAGGTCATCGAGATCGCCTGTGACGAGTGTCCGGTCGGCGGCTTTGAGGTGACCAACGCCTGCCGCGGCTGCCTGGCACACCGGTGCGAGGACGTCTGCCGTTTCGGTGCGATCTCGTTTGACGAGAACCATGTTGCGCACATCGACAAGACGAAGTGCAAGGAGTGCGGCGCATGCTCCAAGGTGTGCCCGTATACGGCAATCGTCAGCCGCAAACGTCCCTGCCAGAACGCCTGCAAGGTCAAGGCAATCACGATGAACGAGGATAAGGCGGCAACGATCGACAACGACAAGTGCATTTCCTGCGGCGCCTGTGTCTATCAGTGCCCGTTCGGTGCGATCTCGGACAAGTCTTATATTCTCAATGTGATTGACCTTCTGAAAAAGGCACAGCAAAGCAAGGGCGATAAGCTCTATGCGGTTGTTGCACCTTCGATTTCCAGCCAGTTTACTTATGCAAAGCTCGGACAGGTGATCACGGGGCTTAAGAAACTCGGATTTCATACAGTCGTGGAGGCTGCGCTCGGCGCGGATATGGTCGCGCAGGCGGAATCGAAAGAGCTTGCCGAAAAAGGGTTTCTGACCAGTTCCTGCTGCCCTGCATTTGTGACGTATATCCGGCAGTCCTTCCCGGAGCTGCTGCCCTACGTTTCGCACAATCTTTCGCCGATGGCAACGATCGCAAAGTACATCAAAGATACGACGGCGAATGCCAAGGTCGTCTTCATCGGTCCCTGCACGGCAAAGAAAGCCGAAGCGCAGAATGAAAAAGTCAAGCCGTATATCGACGCGGTGCTGACCTTTGAGGAACTGCAGGCGTTGTTTGACAGCCGTGATATGGATATTACGGCACTGGAGGAAGGCGTGCTTGACAACGCTTCTTACTTCGGCAGAATCTTTGCCCGCAGCGGCGGGCTGACCGACGCAGTAGCGCAGGGGCTGAAAGAGCAGGAGATCGACTTTGCGTTGAAAGCCTGCACCTGCGACGGCATTGAAGCCTGCCGTGTTGCGCTTCTCAAAAAGAGCAAGAACCTGCTGGATGCCAACTTTATCGAAGGCATGGCATGCATCGGCGGCTGCATCGGCGGCGCCGGATGCCTCACGCACGGCGAAAAGAACAAAGCCGAAGTCGATAAATACGGCAGGGAAGCCATGGAGAAAACAATCACGGACGCAATTTCTATGCTGAAATAACAAATATATAAAAAGGATGCCGATGGCATCCTTTTTATATGCTCAAGCCTCCAGTTGTTTGCCGAGGAAGGAGGCGGCAGTCTGGATCAGTTTGATCTCCACATCGCGCGCAGGCGGCTGCGCGTTCTGGTTCTCGGGGGTCTGCACCGAAATGACGCAGCCGACGAGATCTCCTTCGCTGATGATCGGCATGGCGCAGCTGACAAAGTGACTGCTGCCGTCTTCGATCACAGGGATGCTCTGTGTGTCTGCGGCACTGACATAGAGCGCGCGGCTTTCGATGACATCCTCGATTTCGCCGGAGATCTTTTTCTCATTGTATTCTTTTTTCGGCACGCCGGCGCAGGCGATCACGGCATCCCGGTCGGTGATGACCACCGACATGCCGCAGGTTTTGTTGAGTGTATCTGCGTATTGCGCCGCGAAGGAGGTCAGCTCGCCGATCGGCGAGTATTTTTTGAAGATGACTTCACCTTCCCGATCTGTGTATATTTCAAGCGGGTCGCCTTCGCGGATGCGCATGGTTCGGCGGATTTCCTTTGGAATGACCACGCGCCCGAGGTCGTCAATACGCCGCACGATTCCTGTTGCTTTCATAGGTTTCTCCTTTACATTCGGATGTATTTGTATTGTTTGCACTTGCGGGAAGATTATGCGTGCAAATCGGCTGCGCGTTCTTCAATTTGCTGAAAAGTGCTGCGGATGATTACAGAAATAAAAATGGGATTTTATAAGGTCATTATCGATAATTGCGTTTGCCGATCATAATTGATGATGAAAAATAATAATCCACAATATTAAATGACAAAAAATGCAAGCGAAGATACAATTATACTTTAAAAGTATTGATATGCCGATTGCATTATGATATAATAATTTTGATTACGGCTGAAGGTATAATTCGGCTTCAGGCAACAAATTATGACTGCAATGGCATGATGTTTTTACCTTTTGCACACATGGGCAATGGCAACTTGCCTATTATGGTGCCTTGCCTATTATGGCGCAATGTCTGCAACTGTGTTCTGCACGTTCTGTCTGCCGCCTTCGCAGTGTTTTTCGGATGTTTCTCATAGAAAATGATTTTTTGAAAGTTGGTTTCAACGAATTTGAAAGTTGGTTTCAACGAAAATGTATAGGCATTTTTTTAAACGGTTGATCGATATAGTGTTGTCTTTCATCGGGATCGTTGTTTTGGCTTTGCCGATGCTTGTCTTCGCATTTATTATCAAAGCAGAGGATCCGGGTCCCGTATTTTTCAGACAAAAGAGAATCGGTATACATAAAACGCAGTTCAGTTTGCTTAAATTCCGCAGTATGAAAATATCTACGCCGCACGATATGCCGACGCATATGCTTGAAAATCCGGAGCAGTACATACTCAGATGCGGGCGGTGGATGCGAAAAATGAGCATAGATGAATTGCCGCAGTTATTTAATATTTTCACAGGCAAAATGAGTATTATCGGACCTCGCCCAGCGCTTTGGAATCAGGATGATCTGATTGCCGAACGTGATAAATATGGAGCTAATGATGTGAAGCCGGGGCTTACCGGCTGGGCGCAGATCAACGGTCGTGACGAGCTGGAGATCCCCGTCAAAGCGAAGCTGGACGGCGAATATGTCGCTGCATTGAATGCAGGTCACGGAAAAGGTTTTGCAATGGATTGCAAGTGCTTCTTCGGCACGATAAAGTCGGTGCTTCGCCATGACGGCGTCGTCGAGGGAGGCACGGGAGAGTTGAAAAGAGAAGAAAAAGAAAAGGAAACGGTCGGAAAATGAAGATACTTGTTATATGCCAGTATTATTTCCCGGAGCCGTTTCGTGTTGCAGATATTTGCGAAGAGCTTGTTTGCCGTGGTAATGCGGTAACGGTTGTCACCGGGGTTCCCAACTATCCCATGGGAGAAATATACTCGGGCTATGAGCACGGCGAAAGGGCGCAAGAGATCATTAATGGAGTTCGTGTGATCCGTTGCCCGATCCGTCCGAGAAAAAAAGACGCGTTTAACAGATTTTTGAATTATTACAGCTATCCGTTTCACTCCAAAAGAGCGTTGAAGCGGTTGAAAAATGACTTTGACGTGGTGTTTGTTTATCAGCTTTCGCCCGTCATGATGGCGAATGCCGGCATATGGTACGCAAAGAAACATCACATAAAGTCGGCGTTGTACTGTCTGGACCTTTGGCCCGCAAGTCTTAATGCGGGTGGTATCAGCAATGGTTTGATATACAGCTGGTTTCGCAGGGAATCCGAAAAGGTATATAGTAATGTGGACCAAATTTTAATTTCTTCACAATCCTTTGCGCCATATTTTCATGAAGAATTTGGTCGAGATGACACATTGTTTTTGCCGCAATATGCTGAAACAACCTATTCGCCGAACGAATGCATGAAGAGCCCCGATGAGTATGTTGACTTTATGTTTGCCGGTAATGTCGGCACGATGCAGAGTGTTGATACGATTATCAAAGCTGCGGCGTTATGTAAAGACATCAGTAATATCCGTTGGCATATTGTTGGTGACGGTATTGATTTGGAAAATTGTAAGACTCTTGCGGAAAAGCTCGGGGTACCTGTAATTTTTCACGGCAGGCAGCCGTTAGAGCAAATGCCGCATTATTATTCTATGGCAGATGCAATGTTGATAACCTTAAAAAACGATCCCATCATCAGTATGACATTACCCGGCAAAATGCAATCTTACATGGCTGCGGGCAAACCTATCATAGGCGCGATAAACGGTGAGGCAAAAAAAGTCATAGAGCAGTTTAAGTGCGGATATTGTGTTCCTGCCTGCGATTATGAAGAACTTGCGGTTGCTTGCAGGAAATTTGCCGAAGATAAATCCCGGCATAATGTTATGGGAGAAAATGCTCGTGTCGCTTACGAGCAAGAATACTTAAAGGATAAATTCATTGATTCGTTGGAAAAAGATTTAATGAGTATGTGTGCACAGAATAAAACGCATACCCCGGACGTGGAAAAGGTGCCGCAATGAATGTTTTATTGATTTCCGCCAAAGTCGAAAATCCGAGTGGCGGGATTGCAGTTTGGACAGAGCATTATTTGACCGGTTGTATGGCTGTCAGAAACCTTTCTTGCGATTTAGTCAACGTTGCTATGAATGGCAGACGTGCTGCATGTGCGACTGCAAAGCGAAGCCTGAAAGACGAGGTTCTTCGTACATATGGAATTATTGAACAACTCGATGAAAGGCTGAAGCACGGTGCTTACGATGTTGCGCATTTGAATACCAGCATCGGAGCATTCGGGATTGCTCGTGATTATATAATTGCGCGTAAGGTTGCTAAAAGAGGCATTCCGATTATACTGCACTTTCATTGCGATGTGCCCAAATGGGATACAAATTGCATCACAAGACACTTTTTGAAAAAAATTCTGAAAATCTGTAAGATGGAATATGTGCTGTGCGAAAGCAGCAGGCAGTATCTGCGCGATGCATACGGCGTTGAAGGCACAAAAATCCCGAATTTTGTTGATGAGGATTTAATTGCGCCATCCAAAACAATCGATAAGCATATTCGAAAGATTATGTTTACAGGCAGGGTGTCGGCAAGCAAAGGCGCGGCGGAAATTTTCGAGGTTGCAAAGTATTTTCCCGATATCACTTTTGTATTGGCAGGCGAAGTGAGCGAAGAGATAGCTCTGCTGAAGCATCCCGATAATATCGTGCTTGCCGGAGTTCAGGAACACAAGACCGTCATTTCTTATCTCGATGCTGCGGATTTGTTTCTGTTTCCCTCACATACGGAGGGGTTTTCACTGGCTTTGGCGGAAGCTATGGCGCGCGGTTTGCCCGCTGTTGCGACCGATGTCGGCGCAAATGCCGAAATGCTGGAGGGGCAAGGCGGGATCGTTGTGGCTGTTGGCGACGTCCGGGCCATGAAAGACGCTGTTATGCAGCTTGATGATTCCGATATCCGGGAAAAAATGTCTTTATGGAACTTGAAAAAAGTTAAAGAACAATACGGAACAAAACAAGTTATGCGAATGCTGATTCGATCTTATGAAAAAGTTACGGAGAAAGGCACCGATGACGCTTTATGATTTTTTTCAAAAGGCATCCAATGCCTTGTACAGATTTTTTGCGTTTCCCGTGATCAGAGTGTCGTTGGGAAAGTGCGGAAAGCATGTCAGAGTAGCAAAAGGTCGGTTTTCGGGTATCAACAACGTTCAAATCGGCAACAACGTTTATCTGGGAACCGGATTTACGCTGTTATCATCTCGCGCAAAGATAATTATTGGTGATGATGTTATGTTTGGTCCGGGTGTGACGGTTATAACAGGCGACCACCGCACAGATATTTTGGATCGCCCCATGATAACCGTAACAGACAGCGAAAAAAGCCCGGACAATGACAAAGATGTTGTCTTTGAAGGGGATAACTGGGTAGGTGCAAACGCAATTATACTCAAAGGCGTAACAGTCGGGAAAGGTTCTGTCATCTCTGCCGGTGCTGTTGTTACACATAACGTTCCTCCTTATGCGATCGTAGGCGGTGTGCCTGCAAAAGTCATACGGATGAGAAACGAAAAAACATAATAATCTGTAGGAAATGCTATTTCAATTTACTTGGCTTACGGAGTGCTGATGAAAGAGACTTTTATCGTTGTTACCGGAGATTCTTATCCGGAGGGGAGCGCGGGGGCTGTTCGGACACACGCTTTTGCAAAAATCTTATCTGAATCAGGCTATTCGCCGTTCATTATCGGGATGGGAAGCTCCACTTCGTTTCAGAAAAGGGAGTATGACGGCATTCCATATTATTCGCTTCGCTATGCGCGGAAAGACCTGTTTTCAAGATTCGCGAGCAGGGTTTTATTCGGACATAATGTAAAAAAAGCAGTGAAGCATTGCGATATGTCCAAAATTGATGGGATCATGTATGTTTCCGGCGGGGGCGTTGCTCTTCGGTATGTAAAAAAACTCTCAAAACAATATGGGATCCCGCTGTATTTTGACAGTGTTGAATGGTACTCGCCGGGCGAGTTCCGCATGGGTGTATTTTCTCCGGCGTATATTGCCAACAATCGCTTGAACACACATGGCATCGATCGGAATTTCCGTGTGTTTTCAATCAGCACCTTTCTTGAGGATCATTTCAACAAACGCGGGATCAGCACGGTTCGGATCCCCGTGATTATGGATGTGCAGAGCATGCCTGCCCGCGTGACGAGGGAATTCTCCGATACGAGCGACAAAATCCGAATTGTTTATGCAGGGTCTCCGGGGAAAAAGGATCAGCTCAGCGAACTGGTGGAAGCGATCGCATTACTTTCGGCGGAAGAACAGAATAAAATTGATTTTCATGTGGTCGGAATGACGCTTGAAAAATATCTGCAAACGTATTCTATCGCTTCTGCGGATGAAATCCAAAAGGCGGTCGTGTTTGATGGACGAAAGCCGCGCAGCGAGGTTCTCCGGCAGGTCGCCGGTTCGGATTTTGCATTTCTTTTGCGTCCGTCGGATGAGCGCTATGCTAAAGCGGGATTCCCGACAAAGGTTGTTGAAAGCCTTTCGCTCGGAACGCCGATGCTTTGCAATTTGTCTTCTGACCTTGCCATGTACCTGACGGACGGAGAAAACAGTATTATCATAGAAGACTGTTCGGCGGATGCGTGTTGCTCCGCACTGAGACGCATACTCGCATTAAGCCGCGAACAGATGAACAGCATGCGGTTGTCGGCAAGAAAAACGGCAGAGGATGCGTTTGATTGGCGAAAATATAAAGAAGAAGTTTCAATGTTTATAAAAAAGCAATAGAAATGAGTGCTTTTTTGAGACAAGCGAGGGAGAATTCGCGATGAATATAAAAAAGATTTATAAAATCCTGCTTTCAAAAATCAATCCCGTGAAATACGCTCAAAAAGTGGGCGTAAATTTTGAAAAGGACGAACTTCACATCTACGGAAGGGTCGCTTGGGGAAGCGAGCCATGGATTATTACGGTTGGAAAAAATGTGTATATTACAGATGGCGTAAAGTTTATTACACATGATGGCGGTGTTTTGATTTTCAGAAAATATGTCCCTGATCTGGAAATAACCAAGCCCATTACGATTGGAGATGATGTTTATATTGGAAACAATGTTATTGTTCTTCCTGGCGTACACATTGGAAACCGGGTTGTTATTGGAGCGGGTGCTGTTGTAACAAGAGATGTTCCGGATAATTCGGTTATGGTTGGAGTTCCGGCAAGGCGAATTAAAAGCGCTGATGAATACTTTGAAAAAATATGTGCGAACTCCCTGCATCTTGGGCATTTGTCAGGACGAGAAAAGGATAAGAAATTGATGGAATACTATGGTTATAGTGGGAATTCAAAAGGTATCTACTTTTAAAAATAAACTTTTGTGATAGAAAAAAAGATGCGTATATTGCAAGTTGGAGCTGCGTTTGTCGGTGCGCAGAAGCTAATAGAGGGCGAAATACATAGATGGCTTATAAAGAACGGGCATGAGAGCAAGGTGCTTTTTGCTGTCGGAGAACCGGATGACAATAACACGGTTTGCTATGAAACACCAATTGAGAGATTACTTCGGAGAACAATGTGTAAAGCTTTCGGAACCAATCCGTGTTTTTCTTTTCTTCAGACACGCAGGATCGTCTGGCATATAAAAAGGTGGAAGCCTGATGTTGTCCATCTTCATGTTTTGCATCATGGTTATGTAGATTACATTTTTCTTTTCAACTATCTGGCTCGTAAACGAATACCTGTGGTATTTACACTACATGATATGTGGGCAGCTACCGGCGGGTGCTATCACTACTCCGCTCAACGATGCGAAAAATTTCAGGATGGCTGCCGTGCCTGTGAAGCGGATCCTGCGACGTTGGATTGCAGACCGAAGCAGACGGAAAAGCTGTTTTCGGTAAAAAAAGCGCTTTTCGAAAAGCTGGACAAGCTCTGCTTTGTAGCGGTATCTCCATGGGTGGAAGCAGAAGCGAGACGCACGATGCTTGCCCGGTACCCGATCTGCACCGTATGGAATGCGCTTGCTTCTCCTTTGAATGTCGATTTGCCTCAAGAGGCGACCGGTAAATTCCGGATCCTGGGGGTCGCTGCATGCTGGGATAAGAGAAAAGGAATCGACCGATTCTTTGAATTGGCGCAGCTGCTCGGAGATCGTTTTGAAATAAAACTTGTCGGAGATGCTGAAGAGACCATCAAAGCGAAAGCGCCCCGGAATATCCTGTTTCTCGGCAGAGTAAATGATCCTGCGCAGTTGTTTGCCTTATACGCACAAGCGGACCTGCATGTCAGCATGTCTTTTGAGGAAACCTTTGGTATGACTTTTGTTGAGGCGGCGCTGGCGGGCACAAAAAGCATGGGATTCAATAAAACGGCGATCCCCTATGTCATAGAGAAAGTATATGGATATGTATTAAAAAGCGATCAGGTTGCCGAAATGGCGGATGCGATTTTTGCTTTAAGTAAGCATCGGGAAAATTGCAAACTTAATTCGGAACAGTTGGTTGCGGTTCAAGACCGCTTTTCCTCGGAAAAAATGGCTCGGAGTTATCATGCTCTCTACGAAAAGGTTATGGTGAAATAATGAAATCAGAACGTCTACTGCAAATCAGCCTTGTAGCCGCTGTTATTAATATTGCTCTTACACCGATCGCGTCAAATGTTGCGGTTTATTTTGGTTACTTGATGATTATTTGTTCTTGGGCATATGCATTAATGTGCACGGTACTGAGTCGCTCGATTAAAATATCTATTTTGGCTTTGTTCATAATTGTTGCGCTCTCACTTAGTACAAGTGGAGTATACTTTAACGGCGAGGAACTAAGAAAAAAAATAATCAGTATTATTTCCTTTATTTCTTTTTATTGCATGCTGTCGCTCCATAAAGATACCGATATATCTCACAGGATAAATTTCAAACATATTTATTATTCTGCCATTGCGCTCTCTATTGTATTTGGAATATATGCGTTTGCATTTCCGTCAATTTCATATACTCCTTACGGCAGATACGGTGATTTGCTTTTTACAATGGGAATGGGAAATCCCAACGGTACGGCCGTATATGTGCTGTTCACTGCCATGATTTTGTTGCTTGCGATTTCTTTGACCCGAAGCAAATTGAAGAAAGTAATATTCCTTGTTGCCTCTCCCAAATGTCAAACAGTTTGATTAGGCTAAATATTTGATATAAAAATGTACTCTCATTCACTATCCTCTGTCATCTTGATAACAGTAAATAATTAAGTTTGATTAATTATAATTATTATCCAATTTGCGCTTAATGATAAAATAGGCGACTTTGAGTTACTTGGAAAGGATTTGGATACCGGACGCTATGTAATGTACAGAGATTTGCTTGAACAGATAGGCAATGAACCGCTGCAATATATTTTCGGTAATTTGTGCAAATATAATTTTCAAAATTTTCATAATGGTGTATTGACGATTTTTGCATCACTGGGTGTAATTGGCGTCATTTGGACAATAAAGATGTGGAACATATGCCTTGGGGATATTGAAAAAACAATCAAAAGCAAATATCAGAAGTTAGCGTATTTCTTTGTTTTGCTTTTCTTGCTTGATTCGGTTTCGGAATCAATGACCATGGTTGGAACACTTCCGCAAGTTTTGTTTGTTTATCTCATGGTGAAAATTGCGCGAGGCGAGATCGTGCTGAATTCCACAGACCTTAGCAGTGAATCGGAAAGTTTTGCACAAGAGAGGAAATTGTATGACAGAGCTTCAACAGATTGAAAAAAACATACTGGCTTGTGCTTTGGAAATAGTTGATAGATTGCACCTTACTTATTTTTTAGTCTGCGGGTCGGCGTTGGGGGCGGTCAAGTACAATGGTTTTATCCCATGGGATGATGACATTGACATAGCCATGCCGAGAAAGGATTATACGGCGTTTTGCGAGAAAGCGGGCGAGCTGCTTCCTCCCCACTTGTTTCTACAAAATTGTCACACCGAGAAAAACTTTCCGTATATATTCAGTAAAATCAGGGACTCACGAACGACATACATCGAAAAGGGGATGGCGGGGCTTGATATTAATCACGGGGTTTATATTGACGTGTTCCCGTTGGATGGATATCCGGTCGAATTAAAAGAGCAGCGATGGCTGGAAAAACAAAAACTCAAACATCAGCTCGTGTATCTCAGCTGCTTGCAGACGCATCTTTCGTGGAAGGTCCGTATGATTGTAAATGCGGAAAAAGCCCTGGGCGTTCCGTGCCGCGCGGCTGCATACGCAAAAAAATTTGAAAAAGTCATTTCTGCATATGCGCCGGAAGCATCCGAATATTGGTGTAATCATGGCAACTGGCAGGGAAAGCTGGAGTACGCGCCGCGGGAACAATACGGTGAAGGGTATTGGACGACCTTTGAGGGACTGCGCGTTCGTGTTCCCGAAAGGTACGACGAGTATCTTACACAAAAATACGGCGACTGGCGTGCGGATTTGCCTGCCGAACAACAGATAGGTCACCATTTTGCCGAGGTAATTGATTTGCACCGACCTTACACCGACTATATCATCCCATGCGGGCACGGCAGAATCAGAATAAAAAACGGGCAATGAGTTGATGGTCTGCGGCATACGGTTTTATTCGGACTGCCGGAATTAAAAGCCGTGCCGTTTTTATCGGTATTTTTGCTTTTGCGATAATATAAAAATCAAAAAAGGAGAAAAAATGAACAGTAAAACAATCTCACGCATTGCGGCTATTTTGATAGCTGCCATTATGTTCGTATGTGCTGCTCCGACGACTGCGTTTGCCGCCATCGCAAACTGGTCGGACACGAATGTCGTATACGACGAAACGACATTCGGTACGAATGGCTACTACAATGTAATTTCGAAAAAAGATTACACGCTTGTTCCCGGTGCGGCGACCGAGACCGAAATGGTTCTCAACAATGCAACCGGCACGCGCAGGCAGGTTCTGCACATTATTGAACTGGATCCGTCGAATCCCGATGTCTCTGTCGTTCCCGGCTATTACGGAATCGATAAGGATATCACGGATGTCAACAATCAGAAGGCGGCAGGTGTTACCGAGGTTGCCAGGTACTATGAAGAGGTGCTGGGCTACAACGTTGTCGGCGCCATGAATACCGACTTGTATTATGAATCGAACGCGCCCCGCGTCCTTGTTTACAACGGCATTGATATGAGAAGCGGCAGAAACACGCAGTCGGTTCTTTGTGTCTATAAAAACGCCGAGGGCATGGTTTCCTGCGATGTCAAGGCGTACAATGCCGCAGAAATTACCAAGGAACTCGCAGAAGGCAACGCGGAGCGCGGAGCATTGCTTCATGCAGTCGGCGTGTCTTTTGCCATGACCGTAAAAAACGGAGAGCTTGTTTCCAAAACTGAGGAACGCACCTCATCTCCCGCTGCCCGCTCCATGGTCGGCGTCAAGGAAGACGGAACTCTTGTTATCTGCATGAATGACGGCCGCGGAGCCAATAACTCGGTTGGCTTTTGCAATTATGAGCTCGGCGAGTCAATGCTGGCGCTCGGATGCAAATGGGCGGCAAACTGCGACGGCGGCGGGTCTTCCTCTTTTGTTACAAAGCGTGTAGGCGAGGACACCCTTACTATGCGCAGTGTTCCTTGCGACGGTGCGGAGCGCCCCACAATTCACTCCGTTCTTGTTGTTTCCAATGTAGGCAAAACGGGCGTGTTGGATACTGTAAACATTGAATCTGATTATGACTATTTTGCTCCCGGAACATCATATACAATTGGTGCTCAGGCAATAGATACCCACGGATATGCAATGAATATGCCTGCTGATGCTGCATGGACTTTGGCTGATACTTCGTTCGGTACGATTGAGGACGGCATGTTTGTGTCAAATGGTAAAATTGGCGATGCTGCAATTCAGATTGTCTCCGCTGGAACAATCATTGGCACAAAGACTATCCATATTGCCAATCCGACTACACTGAAATTTACTCAGGAGTCAACTGTACTTCCTTACGGCAAGTCAACCACACTGAGCTTTGAATCCGCTATCGGCGAGGCGGAGGTTTATCTTGATGGCAATTCATTTGATTATGACCTGTCGAATACGGCAGCAGGCACTCTGAATGGAATGACCTTCACGGCAACGACTGATGAAACTATCAGCGGCACTACAATTACTGCTACATACAAGGCGACAGGAGAGAAGCTGACATTTGTCGTTAATCTCGGCAAGGGTTCTGAAGTACTGTTCAATTTTGAAGATGGTGACATCAGTGATTGGATGGGGACCGATGATACGATCGCATGGCTGCTCGCAAATGGGGTGACCAATCCCTTTGGAACGCTGAAAGCCGGCGGTCAGATCAGCGAATGCTGCAAAACGACCACATTTCTCTCCACAAGAGAGAACGGCGGGCAGGTTCGCAACGGCAACAATGCGCTCGGCATCAACTTTGATATGACGCAGGTCCCGTTTAATACATGGGTTTACGGTATTGTCTATAATATCAAGGGGAATACGGTTCTGCGCGATGTCAATAACGGTAAAAACGCAACCACACTCGGTATGTGGATGTATGTTCCAGAGGATTTCCACCAGACAGCCGGTAAAATGGCTTTTCAGCTGACCGTTTATGCAGGCTTTGACGGCAGTCATTACGTCGCTGCAAACAGCGGCAAGGCAATGAGCGCAATGACAGGCACAACGGGTTACGGCGGAAATCAGATTACATTCAAGTATAACGGAAAGAATATCAATGCCTTGTCGGAAAGCGATATTCCCGAAAACAGATGGATATATGCTACGGCAGACATCAGCGGATGGGATTATGTCTCGCTTGTTGATCCTATTCAGGATGACTACCGTTCTCCTTCGTTCCTGCGTACCTATATCAAGCCGGATGTTTGCAGGCAGATAACATGGTATATCGATGACATCACGCTTGACTACAGTTCAGCCGTTGATGATCGCGTGCCTCCGACGATAAGCGATCCTCAGTACGCGACAAGTGATACGAATATTTCTTTCACCGATGGCGTTACTATCACCGATGTTTCTGCCGGTTTTACGGCGACAATATCGGATGACAATTCGGGCATTGATGCAAGCACGGCGGCAATTTATGTTGATGGAAACAAGGTCGGAACAACAAAGGTGACGGGCAATCTCATTTCCTGCAGTGCGGTTTCGCTTGGCGTCGGAACACATAAAGTGAAGTTTGAAATCGCAGATAAGCTTGGTAATTATACCACACTTACAAGAACGATCGTCTCC
>ENA-ORIC01001966-ORIC01001966.1-human-gut-metagenome-genome-assembly--contig:-NODE-1966-length-17921-cov-4.112026_pt1 | contig 17921 bp, 19 predicted proteins | sample MGYA00243023_ERZ508732 | MGnify/ENA primary metagenome ERZ508732 (study PRJEB26277, sample SAMN04329767) | human gut metagenome | biome: human-associated habitat | host: Homo sapiens | place: USA...
CCACTTCCATTGAGGAATCAGCCCATTCCCATGTGATGTCCTTTGCCACGGAACACGCCCGGCTGAGCGGGCTGGTGGTGGATGTTGCTGACTTCGAACGCAAGGTCGCGGAAGGCATCCTGAATTATTGATGCGGTTTTCCTCCTTGAGGGAGAGGAAAAGGCGCAGGCGTCCAAAATGCCTGCGCCTTTTTGTATATAAAATTCTATCCTTTTTTTAGGCGGATTTAGAATCCGGTGTCAACATAAAAGAATCAAAAATGCAGATAAATGAATCTGTTACCATGTTTTTTCCTCCAGTTCCGAACGGGAAAGAAAACGAATTGTCCCCTTCGCCCATTATGGAAACACAGAATGGAAGAAAAACGGCTCTTCTCTCCATAAAAATAATTTTTAGATTAATTATTAACGCATTACATACATGATGAACTGAAATGCCAATGACCGGATTATTTTTTGTACCGAAAATTTTTCATCCTTTGCATTCGCAATGCGGATTCTAAATCCGGTACGGATTTTTTTGTCATGAGAAAAACACTTTGTCTTTTAGCCGCCTTGGCATTGTCTTCTCTATCAAATGCTGCCTCATTTTCTTTGGAGCTTTCTCCAACCGGGGGCGGGGCTCAGAACACCGTATCCCTTGACGGAATAACACCCCAGGATATCTTTGGTTATGAAACCGATGTCTGGCATGGAACTATAACGAAAAGCGCTTTGTCGGGCCAGGTGTCGTTAAACGATGGTTCCCTTGGTCTTCAACTCGGCGGAGTAGCCGATGTCGGCAAGGGAAATTTTGCCGGTCTCAAATTTGACATGCCTTCAGGAGTGGAGTCTGCCAAGATGTCTTTTACGATTACTTACACCTCTGCTTGGGGAGCCGCCAATTTCAACTGCGATTATACCTGCAATGTGTATGGATTCACGGCCGAGGGAACATCCACGGTCATAGGAACATGGTCTTTGCAAAATGCCAAAGCTTCTCTTACCCAGAATGAGCCTGTTGATGTCTCTTTCGACCTGCAGTTGGACCCTGATACGGATTATTCTTCTTTTGGCTTGATATTCAATAATACCCGTGTGGCCAATGCCGGCGGCATGGGGTGTGAGATCAGCAACATTCTTATTTCCGGGGAAGCAGTACCGGAACCGGCTACGGCCTCTCTGGGACTTCTTGGCCTGGGCGCCCTTCTTCTGCGCCGCCGCAGAAACTGATGACGGTCATACAGGTGATTGACCGGACAGGCTGTGTCCAAGCCGGTTTTGTGCGAAGAGGGGATGGTTCATCCCCTCTTTTTTATCCGTTTTCCACGCAGTTTTTTCTGGTTTGATGGACAGGGACGGATAAAATGGCGGACGGTATTTATGGTTAAGGTGTTTTTCAAGAGGGCAGCCCATTTGCTGACAGCGTTTTTTGCGGGAGGCGTCTGTGTCCTGCAGGCGGCGGAGACGTCCGGCTTCGGCATAGACCTGGGTAATGGTTCCGGAACGGCGCAGGAGGGATGGACCAATGTAACCATGCCAGCAACGGCATCGGGAGGCGCCAATACATTTGTTGCCGTTCCGTTAATCAGGAATGGTGCGGCTTCTTCTTCTTCGTCCGTGGCAGTGGGAAGCCTGTTCGGAAGGCTGGTTTCCCTGACCGTCTCCGCCAGATGCAGTTCTGGAGGTTCTTATACGCTGGCGGAACCCAATACCCGGTATACCTGGTATGAAGGGGGGAAGCACAGGCACAACGGTACGAACGCTGACGCGCCTTCTTCTTTTGAATTCCCCAATGGCTGCGAAGCTTTCAATACCAGCATGCGTCTGAGCGCCAACGGGATGCCGTCCGCCTCCGCCGCGGCCAGGCTTTCCTTCTCCGGATTCCAGGCGGGCAAGGAATATACGGTATCTTTCTTTTGCGGGCACAATGCGCCTGCTTATGAATCCATGACGCTGGTCAGCGGAACTCTGGTGGATGTGCGGGGGCTTCAAAGTTCCATGGGGAGCCTTTCCGGGAATCAATTTTCCGGTCTTTCCAATTCATCGGAACAGGACGCTTATCTGGCTGTGGAGTGGAGGGCCTGTGCGGATGAACAGGGCAGGCTGGTGTTTGATGTGACCAAGGAGGCGGACAGCAGCGCTTCCGGCCGCATGGAACTGAATGCCGTTACCGTCAGTACGGACGATTCCCCGGCTCCGGAAGTTCCGGAGCCCCGGCCTGTCAGCGTCTTGCACAATAAGGCGCTCATTTTTCTTCCTTCTTCTCTTGCGCTCCCCGTTCCTTCTTCCACCTGGGCGGCTGAAGGCCAGTTAACCTGTGAATTCTGGGTCAGGCCCAATGATGATGCCGTCACGGGAAAAATCATTTCTTTGGGAAATGCGTCTGTTTCCCTGGAACACGGTTGTCTGGCTCTGTCTGCTCCGGATGGGGATTCCGTCGCTTCCGTGAAAGCTGCCGGGAAGGAATTGGCTGCGGGGGAATGGCACCATGTAGCCGTCTCCGTCGGGGAGGAGGTTATCAGTCTGTATGTGGACGGAGGCCTGGCCGTTTCCTCGCCGCGGTCGCCTTACCTGCAGGCCATGAAATCAGGCTGGAAAGGGATTGTGCTGGAGGCGGGGTTCAAGGGTGCTCTGGATGAACTGCGTTTCTGGAATGCGGCTCTGGGCGGGGAGGAAGACGACTTTTTCTTGAACGGACCGTTGCCCCTGTCCCATCCCAGGTATGGGAGGCTGGTGGGCTGCTGGCGTCTGGATGGGGATTTCCGTGATGCCAAGTGGACGGAATTTGCGGAAAAGACAGGGAGCGCCTTTGTGCGCCCTTACCAGGCGGTTGCCCCTGAAGGGACTGAATTTTCCATCGTCACGGATAATGAAACGTTCCGTTACATGCTGGTGACGGCGTATGTGAGGAATGTGCATGTTATTTATGACTGGCCGGCGCGCGCCCATCTCATCAATAATTCCGATTTGATCTACATCAATTCCGTTACGCCGGCCGCGGACGGTTCTCTCAATTTTCAATATCCGGACAATGACGTGACGGAAAGCTCCGGTGTGGTTCTGCTGCCGTCTGACGGGGAATGTTCCAATGTCCTGGACTTCTCCGGGGAAGGGGCTTACATGAACGTGGGCGGAGGTTTGCTGGGCGGCGGCAGTTCCGGAGCGTTTACCGTGGAAGTCCGTATGGCTTTGGACGGAGACGGACAGGAGGCGGTGCTGTTTGAAAATGATAACGTTTCCATGAGGCTGGAATGGAAGGAAGACCATTACAGGGTCCGTACCCAGGCAGGCACGGATAAAGCCTGGGAGGCGGATTTGCCGCCTGTGGAAGCCGGCAGGTATTTCTGGCTGGCCTTCGTCAGGAATTCTTCTGCGGATACGGCGTCCTTTTATGTGGACGGGGAGGCCGTAAGCACGGCCGCCGCGGATGCGGGGGAAATGGAAGGAACTGCCAATGCCGTCATAGGAAGGAATTTGGATGGCAGAATTGATGAAATGCGCGTGTGGCATGAGGCCCGTGCAGCGGCTCGCCTGGGGTCGGCTGTCCAGCACAGCTGGGGAGACAGGCTGTTGGTGGGCCGCTGGGGGACAAGTGACCAATTTGGCCATGATACAGCTTCCTGGGTGGAACATGTCCGTATCCTCCGCAGGCTGACTGAAGGCGTTTCCGGAATGCGGATACGGCTGGGTGTCTCCGGCGGGAACTGGTCCGCCATGCTGTCTGATGCAAATGCCCGTGAGGCTTTTGCTGAAAATGTGGCGGAAGTGGTACGCAAGCATCAATTGGACGGACTGGATCTGGACTTCGAATGGATTGACCAGAACGATACGGCCGCCTGGAATAATTACGGAGAATTGGCCAGGGCTATCCGGGCGGCTTCCCCGGATATGTTTTTTACCATTTCCCTGCATACTTACTATTACAAATTCCCGGCGGCCTGCATGCGTTATGTGGATTATTTCACGTTCCAGAATTATGGACCCCAGATTGATGTAAACGGATATAACAGCATGGTTTCCGCATTCGGAACGTACCGTTCATGGGGTTATCCGGACTCCAAGATCATGCTCAGCGCTCCGTTCCAGGGGACTCCGGGCGCGGGGCAGGGCGCCGATATTCGGGCTTACCGGGACATTGTCTCAGCCTGCGCCGGAGTGCGGGAGGATCCTTCTCTGGATTCCGCCAGCTTCAATTATGGCGGAGGCAAGGTTAAGACGCTGCACTTCAATGGTGTGGATACGGTCAGGAAAAAGGCTCGCTACATCAGTGAACAGCAAGTGGCTGGGTTCATGTACTGGGATTTGGGAATGGATGTGGCGGATTCCTCTGGGAAGAACAACTACTTTGACGAATGCTGCCTGCTTCGGGCCGCCAACCGTTATGTTTCCTCCACCGCTTATCCGGATACTCCGGCCCCCTTTGCCCTTTCTTCTGCGGGGGAAACCGTCCCGGCCGGGGGCGGTGCTGTGGCGGTGGAAGTGCAGTCGGAAGAGAAGGCTCTGGGCTGGGTGGTCGCAGATTGTCCGGACTGGATTTCCGCCTCCGCCGTTTCGGGAATCGGCCGGACTACAGTCATTTTGACGGCGGAGGAAAACAAATCCGCTGACGGACGGTCCGGAACGGTAAGCTTCCGTTCTTCCGACAAACAGGAATGCTTTGTCATCATAACGCAGGATGGCGCCGAATTGACGGGCTACGACAAGTGGGTGCAGGACTCCTTCCCTCCGGATGCTGCCGCGGATCGGACGGCTGCGGATGCCGTTCCTGCCGGGGACGGTATCCCCAACCTGATGAAATACGCCACAGGACAGGATCCGTTGAAACCCTGCGGGAGCGTTACGAAAGTAACGCTGGAAGAGGGGGAGGACGGATGCTTGCATCTGGTGTTGCGCTGGCCTGTAAATCCGCAGGCAACGGATGTGAAGCATGAAGTGGAAGCCTCCACGGACCTTGTCGACTGGATTTCCCTGGGAGAAGTGGAAACCTCCGGAAAGACGGCTGCCGAATTTTGGGATGCGGAACCCGTACGGGAAAGCGGGATGGAACGCCGGTTTTTGCGGTTGAAAGTGACTCGGGAATAACTTAGGTACGTCCTTTCTGAAAAAAATTCCGTTCCTGCTTCCGTTTTTTGAGAAATCTATACGGTCCGGCGGGGCATGCCCGGCTGGGGAGCGCCGCGTGCCCGTACCGCAACCGGACGGGCGGCTGTTTGTACAAGATACTCGAATTACAAAAGCATTGCTTCCCTTGAAACAGGCAGGGGCGCTTTAAAAAATCGCGTCCGCTTCGCACGCATTATTTTCTGCCGTCTGCAGAAACCTGCGCTAAAATTTGTGTTCCACCGCCATTCCGTGGCATTTCCGGAACGGGAAAGGCGCCTATTTCTTCTTCGTGTTGAGTTTTTCCCTTACCCGTTCCACATTGGCAAGAGCGTCTTCATTCCCCAGCTCCGCCGCCCGTTCATACCACTTTTGGGCTTCGGCCAGGTTCTTGGCTACGCCAGTTCCGCGTTCATACATGGAACCCAGGTTGTTCATGCACTTGGCGTCGTCCTGTTCCGCCCCCTTGATGTAAAACTGATAGGCCAGGGCCATATCCTGCGGAGTGCCGAGGCCTTCTACATGCAAGTAGCCGAGCAGGAAATGCATGCCGGGCACCGCATGCGTCTGGTTCTCTTCCAGATCGGTCAGAATATCCAGCGCCATTTTCGGGTCCGGCTCCAGATCCTCCCCCTTGATGAGCAGGCGCGCCTTCTCCGCCAGAGCTTCCGGATCCCTGGTTTCCGCAGCTTTCAGTACATAATCCTTGTACAGTTCCCTGTTCGGCTGCACGCCGATGCCCTGCTCGTAATAGCGGGCCAGCCTCTTGAAACCGCGTACGTCCTCCTTTTTCACCAGGGCGGTGGCTGCCGTCATGGCAGAGGCCAGAAGCTGCTGCCGTTCCGCAGGCTCCTGCACATTCCCTGCCACGGTTTCATAATAATTAGCCAGCTCGTCCAGTGCCGTCAGGCTGCCGAGTTCCACAGCCTGTTCCCAGAACTTCACGGCTTCCGGATTGATGGTTTTCGGGGCCGGGGCCTGGCGTTCCCTGCCGGACGGGGTCATCCAGGGAGGAACGGTTCCGGCATCCGCCGGAGTATCTTCCCCCTTACCCTTCTGTTCCGGTTTCCGGAGCCACGGCGGAGTGTTGGCGTCCTCTCCGTTCAGGGTCAGCTTGACCTGCTGGCAGGCGGAAGTTGATCCGTTGTCCAGGGCCGCTGTTTCCCCCGTATTCTGGGGATAGGCCGCCTGGTTGGCCAGGAAAAGCAGGGAGGGGATATGTCCCCGTGCCGCCAGACCGTGCATCATGGCGCTGTAAGGCTGCAGGTTCTCATTGTTGGAACTCCACATGTCCGCCGCATCCACATGGCCTTTCAAGGCTCCCCGGAACATCCAGGAATCCCCCTCGGCCATGCGTTTTTCCAGGCCGAATTCATAAATGAGGGCGCGGCCGAGCACGTACATGCCGCAGGGATCTCCCTGTCCGGCGGAAAGCCGGGCCCAGGCCAGGGCTTCCGGGTAGCCGGTTTCTTCGCTCCTGTAACTGAATAACATCAGGTATGCCAGATCCGCCTGGCTGCGGGCGTTCCCCCCCTGAGCTTTTTTACGGAGGGTGGCGGTCAGCTGTTCCCATTGTTCCGGCGTGACGTATTCGGAAATTCCTTTCAGCGTGATGAAATCTCCTGCGGCGGCTTTTGCCAGGCAATCGTTCAGCAGCGTTCTGGCAGGTTCTGCGGACGGTTTGTCCATTAAGTCCGGGTTTTCCATTTGGGCCAGGCGCAGCCTGGCCAGGGGGTGGCCTTCCTCCGCCGCCTGCCTGTACCATACGCGCATATTTTCCCGCGCTTCATGGGCCTTCCCTACGGAATCCAGTGTATTGGCCAGTTCCTCCTTCCACAGCTCGCCCAACTGTACGCTGGAATCTGTGTCCCCAAGCTGAGAGGCCAGCTCAAGCTCCTTATGCGTCTTGGCGTAGGGGGGAAGCTGGTTGAGTTTTTTCTGGGGGAAGGAAAGAGGTTCCTTCAGGTATGGCATGCCCCGTTCGTCATGAAGGGACAGCAGATCAAGGGCCGCCTTGCGCAACTCCTGTTCCTGCGGGGGCTGCGCTTCGGAAATTAACTGGGCGTACCAGGCACAGGCGTTATTGCTGCCCAGTTTCCTGGCCTGCTCGAACAAAGGCTGGAGGAGGGAGCTTTTCCCTCCCCCTGTTTTTTCCTTCATGCCGGCGGAGAGGTCCGCCAGCAGAGTTTCCAGATCCCCTCTGGAGCGCAGTTCCGCCAAAAGCTTTCCGGCCTGTGCCGGTGCGGCCCCCTTCGTCAATTCCGCCAGAAGCCGCATGGCCCCCGCGTGCCCCTTTTCCGCAGCCCGGGAAAGGGATTGAATGGCCGTATCCCTCCATCCCCTGCCGTCCTTGCCGTCCAGGGCAAGGGCCAGTTCCCCTATCCGCGCCAGAAGAACCGGTTTGGCGTTTTTCCAGTATTGCTTCAGGGTCTCGATAACGTTGGCGGGATTTTCCTTCAGCCAATCCACTTTGATGAAAGCGAGCTGGGCCAGCGTATCCTGGTCGCCGGAAGCGGCCTTCTTTTCCAGGGGGGCCAGGTAGCGTCTCAACTCGGCTTCCGGAAGATCCGTGACGGTGTACAGGGCCGTAACGGCATCCATGTCTCCCTTTTCCGCAAGCTTGCGGCAGGCAGCCAGCCATTCCGCATGTTCCGGTTGCATGGGTTGCGCCTTGAAAATCCCGAAAATCCCGTAAGGATCCGTCATCATGAGCTTGGGTGCCGGATGGCCGGATGCCGTGGCCGCATCACGGAAAAAATGCTGCATATGTTCCAGGCAGGCCAGCGGCAGGTCTCCACGGTTCAGGTAATAAAGCCCCATCCAGTATTCCCCGGCCAGCATATTGGCCCGGAAGTCTCCAGCCGCGGCTTTGTCCAGCACTTCCCCGTACGTCCAGCCGCCGTCCATAGGCAGTTGGGAGAGGTTCCGGACCGGAGCGTATTTCACCTGCCCGGGAGGATTTGCCGCTGCGTCGGACGAAATGTCCTGGCCATAAGCCGGAACGGAAAAAATAAAGGGAATAAGCAAAAGACGGGCTCGCATGGGTCAACTCTTTTCTAGCAGGAAAAACCTCTGCCCTACAAGCGTTTTTCACGTGTCTGAATGTTTAATTATTGATCATGTCACGTTCTTTTTTTAAAGAAAAAAATGGAGTGGGACCGGGTGGTTCCGAAGGCGCGTGCGGAAGCCCGCAAGGCGGAGGAAAATGGCTTCCTGGGAGACGGGATGAATGAAGTGGGCGAGGGATTGGGGATTCCAACCCCGCCGTATTTTTTCATTCCATCAGGTCCGGATTCTTTTGATGAATATCCCCGAAAGATTACCTTTTAGTAAATTCCCTTCAACTTTTCCGGATGATCGCTCAACTGGGAGCGCAGCCGGTTTCTGTCCAGCTTTCCCATGACCGTGAGGGGGATGGGCGTTTCCATGACGGCGCGGATGCGCTGGGGGCCTGGGGCCGACGCATTCCACTCGCGGCAGGCCTGCTTCAGGGGGGCAGCGGAAGGGCCGCAGGCGACCAGTTCCATTCCGGCGCGCGGATGTGGAACTGCCTCCACGACAGCCTCCGGGACGCTGCGGCGCAAAACGTCCTGAACGGCATCCGGATCCACCAGTTCCCCCAGGACTTTGACAAGTCTGTCCGCCCGGCGCAGAAAGGTCAGCAAACGCCCTTCCAGGCGCACCAGGTCGCGGGTGCTCCACCACTCCTGCGGAGCGACTCTTTCCAGAAGGAACCCTCCATGAGACTGCGTCAGCAGGCGGCCGAACAATTTGCCTTTCCCCTGGAAGCGCAGGAGGCCGCCTTTGTCCGTCTGAGCTTCCCAATGGGGCAGAAGGGAAAGGCGGTCCGTATGGAAGGAATCTCCGGGAAGGGCCGTGGCTAATTGGGAGCCGGCTTCCGTCATGCCGTAGCTCTGCACTACGGGCCAGCCAAGGGTGCGTGCTTTCCGTCCCGTCTCCGTGTCCAGCGCGCCGCCGCCTACGATAATGCACCCGGCGGTGGAAGGCGCGCGGAGGCCGAGGCTGACCAGATCCACTACCTGCGTGGGGACCAGGGAGGACCATCTGGCTCCGGAACTTTTCATCAGGTCGGCATAAGCCTGCGGGCACCACTTTCCGCGGAGCGTATGGACGGCGGTTCCGGCCAGGGCCGCGCGCAGGTAAATCATGGCGCCCCCCACATGCCATACAGGCAGCGGGCAGCACCAGTCCCCGCTTTCCGCATGTAAATGTTCCAATGCCCCGCGCGCGCATATGTCCAGGGCGCGGCGGGTAAACAAAATGGCTTTGGGCGGAGAACCGGAAGAGCCGGAGGTGGCGAAGGCTGTGATTCCGTCCATGCCCCGGAGGGAAAGAAAGGCGGCGGCCTCTTCCGCCCAGCCCCTCAAATGGGGCGGGGCCATCACGCAGGGGCCGTTGCCGCGGTCCCAAGGCAGGGGTGTTCCGGTGGCGGGCATGGCGGCGGCAGTTTACCGGAGGGCTTTTCTGCGCAGGGTGTGCCAGCGTTCCTTCATGCGGGGCTTCAAATGATGCTCAATCCATGCATAGGCTGCTTCCAGGCCGCCCGCTTTGAAAGTGCGGCCTATCTCCGCTTCCACGCCTGTGGCGTTGCCGGTGCGGCGCAGAAAATCATTGCTGGTGAATTCTACGAAAAGCTTGCCGTTGATCGCTCCTTCCTCCGCCAGAATCCATTCCCTGACGTACAACGCCAAAATGGCGTCCCCTACCCATGCCTCTGCGCGGAGGCGTTCTTCTGTAGCCTTGTCCATATGATGGTTCATGAAAATCTGGCAATGGCGGTTTTCCTTCCCAGAGGATCCCTGATGGGAGGCGGAGGCACGCCGGGGGCCTTGTCTCCGGAGGGGGAAGCCGGTTGGCGGTTTTCCCGCGGGAGCTCCGGCAGGTTGTCCGCGGGGGAGGCGGGAGCTCCCGGAATTGGCGGATTTTCCTTGCTGCCCTGTGGCGCAGGCGCGGCTCCCGGAACCAGCGGCACGTCCAGCACTCTGTCCTGGGCCGCGCGGCGGTTGGCGGCGTCCCTGGCTTCCAGAGACTTGCGGAGTACCGTTTCCGATTCCGAATTCCAGTACCCGGAATCCAGTTCAATATAAATATTGGAGTAAGGCAGGGATGTTTTGGTTTTAATGACCAGCACGTTGAATTGTCTGGCCGCGTCTTCGATCAGGGAATTGATCGTACGGCTCATCAGTTCAAAATGCTGGCGCCCAGGAAGCATTTTATTGATATTGTTGCGGTAGCGCTTAATGCCGGGAGCATAGTCCTCCGTAATGCTGCGCAGCTCCGAGCTGATCATGATGCGGGGCACCACGTGGGCTTCCTCTTCCAGCATATTCAGCACATCCAGGAGTACTTCGTCCGACGTCTTGTCGGAAACCATGGTTCTGATGCCGGTTCCCGTGTAGGCGGGAAAGGAGGATTCCGCGATGACAATCCAGTTCCTGGCCCCCACGATTGCCAGGTTTTTATATAACTGCTCCTTCCATTCCCGCTCTGCCGGGTTGGCGTCCTGGCAGCCGCTGAGCAGGCTGATGATGCATATGGGCAGGATGAGTCGGGTCATGGGTGGGACCCCGCCTTGCGGGGCTGGAAAATGGGCTAGAATTTATGGGATCGGGGTTCGCGGCAGGCACTGGGGCAGCGGCCTTGTTCCGTAGCGAACGGCGCTCCCTGGGTGGGAGCCGCCTCCGTAAAGGCGACGCCCGGCAGTTCAGTAGGTACGCCTTGAACAGGGAAATCCTTTCGCAGAGGGAAATAAGGATAACCTTCCCACATCAAAATGCGGCGCAAATCAGGATGACCTGAGAACTTGATGCCCATCAGGTCCCATGCTTCACGTTCGTGCCAGTTGGCGGACTGGAAAATTTCCGTGACGCTGGGCACTTCTTCGCCATCGTCCACCTTCGTCTTGAGGCTCAGGTTCGCTCCCGTTTCCGACTGTGTCAGCGTGTAGTTGACTTCAAAGCGGGGGCTTTCCCCCATATTGTCCACGGAAGAAAGGTTAACCAGCATATCAAACCCGGCGGAATCCCGCAGCCAGCGGACAACATCCGCCACGGCTTGGCGCGCGACGGTCAGCGTAATATCTCCGCGGAATTCGTAGCGGTTCGTGATGATGTCTTTCCCAAAGCGGTTTTGGGCGTTGTCTGCGGCGGTTTTAATCTGTGATTCTAGAGAAAGCATGGAGAAAAAATGATAAAAGTGAACGGAAGAAACGTTTGAAAAAACTTATTCAAGGGGCATTTCCGTGTTGACCGGGACGGGAGCGTTGGCTTCGCGAGGTTCTTCCTTCTTGAAGAAAGTGCGTGCGGGCTGCTGGGTATCCAGCTTCTTGCGCAGGGTGAGCAGGGCTTCCAGAATAGCCTCCGGACGGGGCGGGCAACCGGAAATGTAAACGTCCACGGGAAGAATCTTGTCCACGCCCTGGAGTACGGAATAGGAGCGGAACATGCCGCCGGTGGAAGCGCACGCGCCCATGGCGATGCACCACTTGGGTTCCGGCATCTGGTCCCAGATGCGGCGGACGGCCAAGGCCATTTTATAAGTGACGGTGCCGGCTACAATCATCACGTCCGCCTGGCGGGGGGAAAAACGTGTCACTTCCGAGCCGAAGCGGGAAAGGTCATACCGGGAACAGGCCACGGCCATGAACTCAATGGCGCAGCAGGAAAGACCCATAGGCATGGGCCAGAGGGAATTTTTACGAATCCAGTTGATGGCGGCGTCCAGGGTGGTATAGACAAAATTGCCTTCCGCATTGGAGTCCAGTACTCCCGTTTCGTAAATATTCGGTTCGTTCGTGGTGACCATGATAACAGATGATTCTTGCTGAAGCCAGATTAGCGAGATGCCTTCAACTCTCAAGCCTTAATTTGATTCAGCCATGATTTTCTGCGGCCTGTTCCGGCCCTGTTTTCCGGCATTCCGGGAGGGGGGATGAATAAACCCGCACAGGGTTTCCCCCGTGCGGGTTTTTTATCCAACTATATTACCTATGAAACTCAGAACTCCCCATAATGGGCGGCGGTCTCTCTACCTCCCGCCGCCCGGTTTGTTGCTGATGCAGGTTAGAGTCCCGGACAGGAGCATCCGTTCAAAAAGAAGAAATTTGTATGACAAAAATCCGGGTATATATTTTAAAATGATTGATAATAAATAAATTATATAGCTATTCCCTTTCAGGGAGATACGGGGTAGGGGCTTCATTTCTTTGTGGCGCCTGTGAGGAAAATGGCGGAGCGGAACGGACGGAGAGGCCGTTTACGTTTTTCCCGTTCCTGAAGGCGCGGATGGAGAGGTGCGCGATCAGCCAGAGGCCCAAAGTAATACAGGCTACAAGAGCTGGCGGGCTTTCCGTAATATCCCATAAAAATAGAATAACCAGTTCTGCAGTCAGTAAAAAAAGCCCCATGAAACGCCAGTACGGTGATTCTCCCTTATGCTTGGCGCGAGGAGAAAAATCAGCAAGAAGGGACGGGATATCCAGCAGAAAAACGAGAAAATCAAGCATGGTATTTGTTATGATAAACCGGGAAAACAAATATAGGGTTCTCTTTATTCATTTTATTTGTTCGGCGTCCGGCAGTCAAGAGGCGGCTATCTGTAAATAGTCCTGGTACAGGTTCGTCCATGGCTGGCGACTGTCCCGTTGACGGTGATTTTCTTCATGTACCTTCGTTCCTGGCGGTCGTAGCCGCATTCCAAGATGGTCGCTCCGTCCCGGCTGGTGAAGCTCGCCGCGCGGTTGGCTGCGTAGGAGAGTTCTTAGGCCAATTCCTGTGCCGTCTTGCGGTTACCGATGTTGTCGCAGCTGTAACCGTATGAGGGGACGGCATCCAGGCCATCATAGCTCAGGCTGCTGGAGACAAGCATGATTTCTCTCGGAGAAGCAATTTTATCATATACAAATTCTTCTTGATACGAATCAATCTATGTTACTGTTTAATTTTTTTCTTAATTCATTATAAATATTTTCATGTATTTTATATTTGTTTTGAATTTCTTTTATCAAATGTTTGATTGTTGTCCGTTCCAGATGATCAATTTGTAAAGAACCAATCTTTTTTTCTATCATATCTATTTTTTTGAGCAATTCGCAATCTGATATCGACATGATTTTCATAAACAATTCCAAATCATTAATTTTGTATATATCCAATAAATATAAAATTAAATAGAGTACATCTGATTTATTATCATTTAAATTATTTACGTAATTAATAATTTTTTCCTTGGCGGAAACAGCAGAACTTGGATCCTCTATGCCGTTGCATAAGGTATTTTTTGATTTTATTTGATTAACATGATTTTTCATAGAGGAAAGATTGAACCATTTGTGATGGTTCAATCTTTCTATCTCCGCCAATAGCATAATATGATATAAAGCTCCCTTTTGAGATTTAAAAAAATCTTTCAAAGGATTTTCATTTAAAACAGTATATAAAATAATAGGAAATTCGGAAGAGTGTGAAAAAGTGGATTTTTCATCCGTGCAGCTCTGCAATGTGACAATCATTTTTTCGCAAAAAATTGCATATTCATTAAATTTTTGATTATCTCCATAAACTATTGTTGATGTGAAAATAATAGGAATTATTATATATTTTGACATAATATGATTTTTTAGATTTCGAAAGTTTCGTCGTATACCGGATGGCGATATATTGTTGCAATAAATCTTAATTCATAACAATTTCGTGAAGATGTATAAAATTGAATAGGCATTTATAAATTTTTTCTCTGTCTCCTGCGTTTGTCTTGCGGTTGCCGATGTTATCGTAGCTGTACTGTAGGGGTGGTGTTCAGGGTAACTCCGGTGAGTTTGTTTCTGCCTTGTAACTGAAACTGTCGCTGTGGACGGATTCCGTTCCCCGCCACTGCGTGCGTATGGTCGCGTGTCCCAGGGCATCATAGCTCTTAATACAGAATAAGAAAGACTTGCTATTGCATCAATTAGAAAATAAAAATCCGTAGAATATATTATATTTTTTGACTAAAGCTATTTTTCCCATATCTTAAAAAATCCATTCATATTGCAATCATGTCATTCATGACAATTTTTAAAAGCAGAAGATTTATAATAATCATTATTTTTTATTTCCTCACACTATTTTTTACATTTTCCCAATTATTTATGATGAGTTCATACTCATGCGGGAAAGAAGGAGAATTTATATTTTCGGTTATTATACTTTCTGCTATCAAATATTCCATTTAACCATATCCAGTATTGAGAAGTCGAATACTGAATGTGTATATTTTTCCGTATTAATCAGTTGAATAGTTTTCAAAAAAATTAAATCTAGTCACACAATGATCATCTCCAAAAGAAAATTCTTGCCGTGTGTTCTTTTGCTCCTTTTCTGCAAATGACAAATTGCTTCCTGATAGAAAAGAAAGACCTGTTAAAATGATTATTCATGTTTTCATAATTTTATTTAAATTGTTTTCCTTCTTATAAATTTTGTATCTGGAGATGAAAGTTCTTTAAACGATACAAAGATCATTCCTTTAGCGCTGCTGCTAGATAATAATGCGCCAAAACAATCTAAACCATAAGATTGCATTAAATATGTGTTATCTATTAATTTCATTACTTTATTTTTGTCATGTCCGTTATCTGTAGTAATGAAATCTCCAACTTTGATTTCTTCTCCTGAAAAATAATTTGCCATAATTTTTGTTACTTGATGGTTTCAATTCCTCCTTGGTAGGTCACCTGTATATTCAGGATAATAGGGATTGTTCGAAATTGTAGTACGTTTATCGAAACACCGGCAACCAGCTACTATAGGAAACTGATTAACTGTAAAAATATGATAATGAGGATTCCAGCCGTTGTGTGCATGAGTTCTGCGACATTGCTGCTTTTGATATCCCACAGGTGGACGGGTTGTACGAGGCTGCCCGTGGAAGCCGCCTGTCCATAGGGGGGAGTAGTCATAAGCCGCCGTGATCGTTCCCTGTGCGTCGAAGACCTCCGTCACATTCTTGTTGAAGTCCTCTCCATAGCAGTACAGGGAGGCGTCCTGCACGAGGGCCAGGGGGCGGGTGGCCATCGGTTCCAGAAGATCCTACAACAATATTCGGAATACAGTCCGATATATTAAATATACGAAATTCTATTGTCGTTATTTATGTTTAGTAGTTTTTTTGTTTATTTCGAAACCGTTTTTTTTCTTTTCACTTTTTTAGGATTAATATTTTTTTATTGATTTTATTATTTTTTATTTCTTTTCTTAAATGAAAGAATTTTCTATAAAAATAGAATGAAATTGATAATATTAATATTGCAATTATAGTTGTATAAGGGAATAATAAATCGTCAGCTATGATCCCTAATAAGATAATAAAAAATGTTATAAAAAAATACCATGCTCCTTTTTTTAATCCATACACATAAAAAGATAAGCCAATAGCTAATACAAAAGAAAATATATATAAGTAATTCATTGTTTTATATTTATCTTAAAGGATAAAATGGTCTTGTAGGTGGTATATAATTTGGATTTTCCTCAAGAATGTTATTGTTCTTATATTGTTGAAAAGAATCTATTTTTATTTCTACTTCTATTTCTACTATAATTATTATGATGATGTCTTGACAGCATTTTTCGTACTTGTTTCCTAACGTATTTTTGTAATTTTCATAAACCTCAGAACCTATATTTTTAGCTAATCCTCGAATAATTCCAATTAAAAAATTATTCTTTATTTCATTTTTATATTCAGAATAAATATTTTCTCTTTTCTGTTTTCTTTTCAAAAGTTTTTTTTGATGAGTTGTTGGTAATTTTTCTTTATATATGTGAATTTTCTGACGTATTTTTAATGCGTTTGCGCATCTTAACAGACTCCTTAATATTTTTATATATATTTTTTCCTATTTTTACATTTCCAGGTATTCCTGCAGCCCCTAAAGCTGTAGAAGTTTTAACCGAACCCCAATCTATATCTGTCCAAGGATCTTCTTTGTCTTGAATATAGTTTGCAGTAACTTGAAACCCATAATCTATTAAAGCTCCTCCTAATAATCCAAATATTCCTATCAACCCCAAAGTATCAAACTTATCTTTAGGGCTGCTACCGAGGAACACATAAAGATTCCACCCGCCCTGTTCAGCGATAGGATCGCGGTTGATCCACCTGCCGTCTGCAGGATTATAATAGCGGTAATTATAATAGTCCAGTTCCAATTCCCCATCGTGCATCTCGCCGGACCACTGGACGGGCTGGACGAGGCTGCCCGTACCGGTCACGGCCCCATAGGGGGAGTAATCGTAAGCCGCCGCGATCGTTCCCTGTGCGTCGAAGACTTCCGTCACATTCTTGATGAAGTCATGGCTGTAAAAGTAGATAGCATTATCTTGAACCAAAACCAATGACCTTGTTGCCACTGGTTTCAGAGGATTCCACAAATTTGTTTATTAATTAAAATAATAATGACGATATAATGAATAAAATGATAATTCCTAAAATGAAAAATAGAATAGATGATTTATAATTATTTAAGGATTTATATGCTCAATTACTTTACTCTTTATATTAGTCCATGGAATAGGGCCTACTACCCTGCTGTCCATGGCATTTCTGTCTAAACAGAGGATGTAGAATGTATTTTTCGGAATAATCATATTCATATATTTCTGCTTCATTTTATATCCTTCCAACACATTTGGTTCTGATTTCGTATAAACATATTGGAAAGGTCTAATATGAGCTATTTGATCATTAATCCATATATCACCATGTTTTAACTCTAGATGTTCATTGGGAAAACCAACTACTATTCCTAATGTACTTGTATTGCTAGGAATGGATGTGTAAGAAGGAAAATTCCAATGAACTATATCTCCCCGTTTTAATTCATCTATATTGTGAATGCGTTTCATGATAACGATTGATCCCGTTGGAACTAATGGTTCCATAACTGGCGACTTCATTACGTATACTCGTAAAAATATGGTCAATAACCAATATATTAAAGCAGCACATAAGACTGCGATTCCTGCGACAATATAGAATTTCTTTCTTTTGATTTTCATTGCTATGCTCTCCAATCTTCTGGGAAATTAGTACCACACAGACTACCTGTTCCTGACAATTTTACACACTCATAGGTTTTACTTTGAACTCTCCCTGTATATCGGGGTGCTTCATCGGAATTCCTTCCTCCGACTTCCTTCCACTTGCAAGATAAATCATAACCATCAAATGTTGCAATTTTTTCCCATCCATTACATAAAGTAGTTGTATTGCCAATACGATTAGGGTTGTTACCTAAATTAATTTTAAAAGGTTTATTCGTTCCTTTACACTTCAAACAAATTGCTATTATTCCAGAATTCTCTGCATCTTCTTCCCAATATCCTGGAATATAGGGTCCATTAAGATCAGTTATAAGAGATTTTTTTATTTTTCCTATCAATCTTTTAGTTATAAATCGCCCCAATGATAATAATCCCAAATAATCTGTTGTATATATTATATTTTTATTAAAACTATATAAATTCCATCCCCCTTCTTCAGCGATGGGGTCGCGGTTGATCCACCTGCCGTCTTTGGGATTGTAATAACGATAGTTATAATAGACCAGGGCGAGTTCTTCGTCGTGCATCTCGCCGGACCACTGGACGGGCTGGACGAGGCTGCCCGTACCGGTCACGGCCCCATAGGGGGAGTAGTCGTAAGCCGCCGCGATCGTTCCCTGTGCGTCGAAGACCTCCGACACATTCTTGTTGAAGTCCATGCCGTAGCAGTACAGGGAAGCGCCCTGCACGAGGGCCAGGGGGCGGGTGGCCACCGGTTCCAGAGGATCCCACAACA
>ENA-ORIC01001982-ORIC01001982.1-human-gut-metagenome-genome-assembly--contig:-NODE-1982-length-17850-cov-3.499297_pt1 | contig 17850 bp, 9 predicted proteins | sample MGYA00243023_ERZ508732 | MGnify/ENA primary metagenome ERZ508732 (study PRJEB26277, sample SAMN04329767) | human gut metagenome | biome: human-associated habitat | host: Homo sapiens | place: USA...
ATAGCCGCCTTTTTTACGAGATTTTTATGGAATAAACATGTTGCGCCGACCTTATCGGGCTGCTTACGCAGCCCGTATCGGATCGTTTGCCGCCGCGGCGTTTGTTTATACACGTCTTCGTTTTTTTCATCCCTGCCGCAGCGGCGGACGGGATTTTCGCTATTAACAGGATATGGCGGCACGGCAGTTCTGCCACCGCAAAGGAGTACATATGATTCAGATTTCCCCCTCGGTTCTGTCCGCAGACCTTGCAAAGCTCTATGACGAATGTGCCGCGATCGACGCGGCAGGCGCCGATCTCATTCATTTGGACGTCATGGACGGTGCTTTTGTTCCGAACCTCACGTTCGGCGCACCGGTCATCAAAGGCGCGCGCCCCGCGACAAAGCTGCCCTTTGACGTGCATCTGATGATCAACGAGCCGATCCGCTACATTGCGGATTTTGCAAAGGCGGGCGCGGACATCCTCACCGTGCATATCGAGGCGTGCAGTGACCTCGGCGCGACGATTGACGCCATTCGTGCGGCGGGCGTGCGCGTCGGCGTGTCGGTCAAGCCGAATACCCCGGCGGAGGCGCTGTTCCCGTGGCTTGACAAAATCGACATGGCGCTTGTCATGACCGTGGAGCCGGGCTTCGGCGGGCAGGGGCTGATTGAAGAAACGCTCCCGAAGATCGCCGCGCTGCGCGCCGAGGCAGCCCGTCGCGGACTTGCGCTTGACATCGAGGTGGACGGCGGCATCAAGGCGGAGAATATCGGGCATGTCGCGTCCTTCGGCGCGAATATTTTCGTCGCCGGCTCGTCCGTGTTCGGCAAGCCGGACCGCGCTGCCGCCATCGCGACACTGCGCGCCGCCGCCGAGCAGTAAAAAAGCGCTGTGCAAGCGCGTATCTTAGGCTTCCCTTGGGGGAAGGCTTGGCTAGAATTGCGTGGAAAGATTTGCAGAAGATGCACTGCCGGAACACCAAAGGCTTACCTGCATCAAGAAAAAGCGCTTGCCGCGGCAAGCGCTTTTTTTACTTCTATACTTCATTTCTGTACTGCGACGGCGTCTCGCCGACGACGGCGGTGAACACTTTGCAGAAATGCGGTGCGTCAAAGAAGCCGAGGATGTTGGAGACCTCCGTGATCGAGATCTCGGGCGAGCTGGCAAGCAGCATCTTTGCCTTTTCGATTTTGGCACGCATGCGGTACTGTGAGGGGGACATGCCGGTGTGCGATTTGAAGGCACGTCGGAAGGAGGTCTCGCACAGGCAGCACATTTTGGCAAGCTCCGCCACCGACACGTTGCTTTCCACATGCTTGTTCAGATAGAAGATGGCAGGTGCGACGTTCCGCTTGATCTCCGCGTCCAGCTGCTTGCGGGACTCGTGGTCGGCAAGCCGGTCGAGAAAATTACAGAAGCGGGACGTGTTTTTCAGATAGACCGCGCGCGTGCTTCGGCTGTTTTCGCAGATGTGCTGCAGATCGCCGACGATATGCGCTGGCGTTTCCTCCATAATGCAGACGATCCGGTCGGCAAAGCACAGCTCTTCGCGCTTGTCCCGCAGAGCGAAATTTACAAGGAGATCGGAGCAGTTTTCGCCGTCCTTTTCAAAGCGGATCATGTATTCGCAGCCTCTCGGGATGTAAAGCAGGTTGCCTTTTGTAAAGCGTGCACGCTCGCCGCTCGGGTATTCGATCGAGACGGCGCCGCTGCAAATGTACATGAATCCCTGCTTCGGTCGCGGTGCGCCGATGAAGTTCCAGCTTGTGCCGGGCTCCCATTCCTGCAAAACGCCGCAGATGTGGCAGAGTACATGCTCGATACTGATGTCTGCGTAGTTGATGATCCGCATAGAAGCTCTCCTTCTCTGCAAAAGACTTTTTCCCTATTCTAATACAGTCGGGGGCACATTGCAAGTCTTCCGCATGGGAAAATGACGAAATTTACAAATCAAGAATCGCAATATACTATTAAAGCGGAAAATCGCCGTGCTATCATGAGACTGTAACGGCGGGGAAACCGCCGGAAGGAGGGCTATGCATGAAACGACTGACTTTGTTTGCCGCCTTGGCTGTGCTGCTTTGCGGACTGCTCGCATCCTGCGGCGAAAAAACGCCACCGGTCACATCCGGTGAAACCACCACGGCGACGACCGAGACCGATCTGAAAGTACCCACTGCCGACTACGAAGAGCACATCTTCAACTTCCTGTCGGCGGGTTATGTCACATACAACGACTTTGATTTTGAGGAAGAGAGCTCCATGCCGCTGCCAAACGCGCAGTACAAACGCCGCCGTAAGGTGGAGGAGGACTTCAACGTGACGATCAAGGAGACGCTGGACAAAAGCTATCCGACCGCAAGCGTCACGGCGGGGCCCGGCTACATGAAGCTCATCACCAACTACACGTCAGGCGATGCGGAATACGACGCGGCGCTGATCGCCGGCTATGACGTGTCCGGCCTTTCCTATGTCGGCGCTCTGTACGACATGGCGTCCATCGACACGCTGGATCTGTCCAACAGCTGGTGGGATCAGAACGCCAACAAGAGCTTTACGATGAAGGGCGTGACCTTCTTCACCACGGGCGACATCACCTGCTCGGACAACGATGCGGTCAACATCATCGTTTTCAACAAGGCATTGCAGCAGCAGTACGGGCTGGAGAATTTCTATGATGCGGTTGACGACGGCACCTGGACGATGGACAAGTTTGAAACAATTTCAAGACAGGTGTCCGAGGATCTCAACCAGGACGGACAGATGGATCAGAATGACCGCTTCGGTCTGATCTGCTGGGATGACTCTATCTGCGCGATCGTCAGCGCGGCAGGGCAGCGCTGCTGCATCATCAACGATGCCGACGAGATGGAGCTGACGCTCTACAATGAGTCCACGGTGTCCGCGCTGGAAAACTACATGCAGCTGGTCAACGACAAGACGCACACCTTTGTGTACAAGCGCGTCATGAGCGACGCAACCTCGATCTGGCTGAACAATCAGGGGCTTTTCTGGACGACGCGCATCGACGTTGTGCCGCGGTTCCGCGATATGGACAGCGACTTCGGCATTCTGCCGTATCCGAAGCTGACCGAGGCGCAGACCGATTATTACTCCTGCCTCGCGCCCTGGAACAGCCAGTTTATCTGCGTCCCCGTAATCCAGGAGGATATCGACCGCACCGGCGTGCTGCTGGAGGCACTCGGCTACTACGGGCAGAAGACCGTTCTTCCCGCCTACTATGATGTCAACCTGGTCGGTCAGTCCTCGCGTGATGAGGAATCCGAGGCAATGCTGGATATCATCTTCGGCAACGTGGTGTACGATATCGGATATATCTACCGCATCGGTCCTTACAACAAGGAGCTGATCTACATGCTCCGCGCCGGCGACACCAGCTTCACCTCCCGGTATGATTCGCTGCTCGGCAGGGCAGAGTCCTCTCTGAAGACGATTCTAATTACTCCCTGCGCGTTTGGTTTTTTTTGTGTTGCACGGCAGCATGCGGGTATGGTATAATTAAAGCTGTGCGGCAAAAACCGAAATATACAAATAACAAGCCGCATCCTACATTCCATTTTCCGATCCGCATGATAGAATAAAAACGAAGACGGTTTTTATAACCCTTTGTAATCTTTCGGAGGAAAAAGAAATGAATGCAGAATTCAAGGTGACCTGCTACTCATCTGAGGGCGCGGTCTTTACAATCGATCCGGTCGTTGAGGTAAGCGGCGATGATATCCGCATGACGATCCCGCGCGAAAAACTCTGCTCCCCGCGGCTGAACAAGATCCGCGTGGAGACCAATCTGACGCGCGCGAAGGTCGGCGACGAAGGCTATATGTTCTACCCGACAAACTTCGGCTGCGCTTTCGTCATGACCAAGTTTACGGAGCGCAAGGTGCAGGATTATGAGTTTGAGTCCTGGCTGTCCGCAACGCCGGTCTGCGGCATCTGCGAAAATGAGAACGCGCTGTTCTGCCGCGTGGATAAGGAAGCGTTTGATGCGCGTTTCTATGTGACGTTCAAGAATGGCATTTACAGCATCTGCCCCGAGTTCCTGTTTGACGGCGACGAGCCGGATGAGGACGTCGTGATCGTGTACCACCGTATGCCCGGCGCGTCCTACTCGGATATGGCGCGGTACTATCGTCAGTATCAGATGGATTATCGCGGCTGCGTACCGCTGAAGGAACGCGTCAAGCGCCGCGATGCGCTGCGCCGCGCAGCGGAGGGCATGGAGCTGCGCATCCGCATGGGCTGGAAGCCGATCCCCACGCCGGTTCGTCACCAGACGCTTGAAAACGAGCCCCCCATGTATGTCGCCTGCGACATCGCAGAGCTGAACAAAATCATCGACAAGATGCACGAGATGGGCGTTGGCAAGGCAGAGCTCTGCCTCGTCGGCTGGGGCCCCGGCGGACACGACGGCAGATTCCCGCAGCAGTATCCGAGCGACCCGCGCTTCGGCGGCGACGACGAGCTGCGCAAATTCATTGCCAAGGCGCAGGGCTACGGCTATCAGGTCGTCTGCCACACGGTCAGCTTCGGCGCGTATGAGATCGCCAACAACTTTGACCGCGATCTTCTGGTCAAGACCAAGGCGCTGGACGAGAACGGCGAGCCTGCCGTGTATGTCCGCACCATCTACAAGAAAAACGGTTTGAACGGCGGCGAACCTTATTGCGTCTGCCCGAAGCACGCCTATGAGACCTATGCGGTCAAAGATTTGCCCGTCGTGCGCGGCTACGGCTTTGAAGGTCTGCACTATATCGACGAGCTGACGGCTTACGTCCCCGAGAAGTGCTACGACAAGAAGCATCCCGGCTCCCGCCGCGACAACTGGAAATACAACCGCAAGCTGGCGCAGCTCTCGCGCGACCTGTTCGGCGGCTATCAGTCCGAGGGCTACATGGATTACATGAACGCGGACCTTGATGCGATCCTCTATGTCGGCTGCGTCACGCGCTTCCCGCATCCGAATTATCCGATCGTGGACCGCGGCATCCCGTTCTGGCAGCTGGTCTACCACGGCATCGTACTCTCCAACCCCACGTCTTCCACGGTCAACTACCCGATCAAGGACAGAGACCTGCAGCTCAAGTTCTTCGAGTACGGCGGCAGACCGGTCATGTACTTCAACAGCAAATTCGGCGAGGATCGCAACTGGATGGGCGACGTCGATCTGTTCAACAAGACCGATGAGGAGATTGAGGACAGCGTCCGTGCGCTGAAGCGTGCCTATGACGACTATGAAGCGCTGCTGTATCTGCAGTATGAGTTCATGGACGATCACCGCATGATCGCGCCGAAGGTCTACCGCACGACCTATTCGGACGGCAGCGTGATGACCTGCGACTACAACAACTTTACATACACGCTCGAAAAGCCGGGCGAAGAGGCGCGCACGGTCGAGATGTACAAGATGAAGGCGCCGCGCAGCTGCGTCGATAAGGCTGCGGACGGCAATTCCAACTTTACGCTTATGAACAACTGATCCGATTCTCGGTGAGAGCGGATTTTTGAAACAACGGAGGTATTCCATGAAAAAGCACACCATCAGGGCGGCGGCACTTCTGCTTTGCGTGCTTCTGCTGCTCTCCGCACTCTCGCTTGGCGTCTTTGCCGCGCGGGAGGCACGCGCCGAGGGGGACTACTATGTCCTCTCGAAGGCGGACTATGCGAACAAGACGCGCGCGGCGTATCTCGCCAAGCTCACATCCTTCTTCACAGACTACAAGTTTGTCTGGAACCGCGACGGTTCGCCCCGCGTGGCTTTGCCGGACAGCTGGTACGGCGTGATGAAGGGAAGCGATACGCAGAACAACCCCTATCATCAGAAGGTCGCCAAGCTGTTCAAAAACGAGACGACCGGCATCTGGGAATCCTATGTTGCCGACTCCTTCGGCATTGACATCCTCAATCTGTACATCCTGCGTGACATGTACGAGCAGTACGGCACGATCACGACCAAGGTGATGACAGAGGACTGGGTGAAGTACGATGTCTGGGATATGGGCGGCGGTCACCGCACGATGGGCGCGTATGCGCTCTCCAAGAACAAGGGTTATGTTGCGCCCTATGTCGGCAGAGCCGAGTACGGCAACCATTATTCCTGGTGCGAGGAGCCCTGGATCGAGACCAATACCCTCGGCATGGTCGCGGCGGGTATGCCGAATGTCGCGGTGGATCTTACCTCCGTGTTCGGTCCCTTCACCGGCGACACCGACAACCTCGGCTGGACGGACTACATCGCGGCGATGTACGCCATGGCGTACTACGAGAGCGATATTCCCACGCTGATCCGCGATGCGGCGGCAATCTTTGCCGAGGATTCGTGGGAGCGCGAGGTCATCGCGATCTGCATGAAGCTCTACAAGGAGAATCCGACCGACTGGCGCCGTTCCATCGTGCTGGCGGAGGATCTTTGCACCCGCCGTAACTATCACTATTATTCCAGACAGTCGACCGTCAATGAGCAGAGCCGTGTGGATATCAACATGGCGTTCTCCATTCTCGGTCTGCTGTACGGAAACGGCGACTTTGACGCGACCTGCAAGATCTTCTCGCTGGCGGGCTATGATGCGCGCGGCGTGTGCTTCCTGCCCGTGCTCGGCATTATCGGCGGCACGGAAGTGCTGCCCGAGGAGACGAACACCTACCTGTGGCAGGACGGTAAAGGCATCATCGTCAACACATATGTAGAAGAAGCGGCAAACGACAAGGGCATCTGGATGCACCATGCGGGTCTGCCGAAGAACTACAAGCTCACCGACATCATGGATATGTTCCGGGAGAACTTTGAGCGCGTTCTCGTTGAGAACGGCGGTAAGATCGTAGGCGACAACTATTACATCCCGAAGACGAACTTCCGCACCTATGACTACGTCAAAATCAACAACTATAATTTTGAGACCGGTGACCTCACCGGCTGGATTGCTCTCGGCAGCACTGCACCCGAGAAATCGACCTATGCCTTCTACGGTGAGTATGCGCTGAAGGTCAACGGCGATCCGAAGGGCGAGAGCGGCGCATATCAGACGGTCTCCGGGCTGAAGGTCGGTTCGACCTACCGCCTCGATGCCTATGCGCTTTCCTCGAAGGATGCAACGGGCTATCTCTTCGCAAAGGATGCCTCCGGCAAGACGCAGACGGCGTCCGTCTCGGGGCAGACCGACTTTGTCAAGCGCGATCTCGTGTTCCGCGCAACGGCGGAGACTATGCAGATCGGTCTCATGCTGTCTGCATGCGACTCGACCTGCTATGCGATCGCGGACGAGCTGACGCTCTACCGTGTGGAAGAGACCACGCCGTCCGGCATGCAAGTCACGCTGCCGATGGAGGCGGCGACCGTCGGCACTATCCTGAATGCAGAGGGCAAGTATGAAAACAGCCTGCGCATCACGGTGGACGGCAAGTCAACGCATGAAGTGCTGCTGAAGTGCACCTTCGCCAACCCGTCGAATGCCATTGTGGATGCAAAGATCACGGTGAACGGTAAGAGCTTTGGTACGGTTCCGCTCTACAAGACCGGCGCACTCGGGAAAAACGGCGTGGACGTTGCGTACATTCCGGTGGTGCTTGACAAGGATGTCAACACAGTCGACCTCGCATACAGCGGCAAGACCCTGTATATGAAGAATGTCGAGGCAGTCATTGAACGCACCAGAACCGTTGAGGCGGATCTTAATGCGATCACCTTCCGCGAAGATGTCAGCACGACGCCCAAGACGGATGGAAAGACGCAGGTGGAAAATGCGAATGTGGTCTACCTCGGCGGCACGGGCGCAGGTGACGGTTCCTCACCCGAAAAGGCGTTCAACAACCTGATGGCAGCCTATGACGCGCTGGATCTGTCCAAGGACTGCACCATCGTTGTCTGCGGTGAGTTTACACAGGCAAAGTCCTTCAACCATACGGCAAACTTCACGGGTTCGGTCACGCTGACCTCGGTTTACGGCGGCGTGGACTACCGCAAGACCGGCGCGGCAATCGTCTCTCCCGGTGCGCGCTTTGTCTGCAACGGCAAAACGATCTTCAAGGATATTGATTTCCGTCTGACCGGCAAGTATTACTGCGTCGTGGCGCAGCACAATCCGCTCGTCTTTGACACCGGTGTGACGATGACAAGCACGGATGCCGGCTTCATCGGCACTTCGTTTGCCAACGGCTTTGACATCATCGGCGGTTATCAGAACGGGCAGGCGACGCTCTACAACGGTCAGCCTGCATCGAAGACGTCGAATGCACCGGTCGACATCACCATCAAGAGCGGCAGCCACTATGTGATTGCGGCATATTCGAGACAGGTCACATCGCCTGCCTACAACGGAGATGCGATGATCCGCATCGGCGGCGATGCACAGGTCGGCACGCTTTACTTTGCGCCGGTCAACACGGGCGAGGAGAACCCCTTCACCTCGACGGCTAACGTCACGATCGAACTGCGCGACAAGGCATCAGTCACCAATATCTTCGGTACGACCAACAGTGCAACGCTCGGCAGCCTTACACTGAACTGGTACGGCGGCACGATCGACTTCTTTGATCTGACGAACTATGACAAGGCGACTGTGAAGGTCACCAACGGCACGACGCTGAATTACAGCGAAGCAGCAGAGAAGACCAGCTTCTTTACGAAGATTGCGGCAAAGTTTGACCGCAAGAATGTGGCGACGGATGGCGGCAAATTCAGCTTCACGCGCAACTACGCGGATAACTTCACAGACGTGCCCGCGAACGCATGGTTCTATACCTACGTCCGCGATGCATACCGCATCGGGCTTGCCAACGGCACGAGCGCGACAAAGTTCTCGCCCGACGGCAGCTTTACGGTCGCACAGGCGCTGACCGCAGCGGCAAATATCCACACCATTTACAACGGTAAAAAAGTGGACACTGCAGGCGCGAAGAACTGGTACGATCCTTATGTCAATTATTGCATTGCAAACGGCATCATCAAGGCGGATCAGTTCAAGGATTACAATGCACCGATCACGCGCGGCGATATGGCGATTGTCTTTGCAAATATCCTGCCCGACAGTGAATATGCGGCGGTCCGGGACGGTTCCAACCCCGATGTGACGAGCGCCCTCGCTTGCTACGCGGCGGTGCAGAAGCTCTACAAAGCGGGCATCGTCGGCGGCGATGCCGGAACCGGCAACTATCGCCCGAACGACGGCATCAAGCGCTCCGAGGCATGCGTCATCTTCACCCGCATTGCTATGGCGGATATGCGCGCAAAATAAATCGTTCTCCTTTCAAGAAAAAGCGGCACGCATTGGCGTGTCGCTTTTTCTGCTCGGATTAAAAGGCGCCTACCTGGAACGGCAGATATGCCGACTGCCGAGGGCAGATTGCACGTTTTTTACGCCCCCTTGACGGCAAGATGCGTTCTGTGGTAAAATATACATACGACAGTGCCGCCAAATGTACACGGCATTGCGCAGACGGTGCGAGGGGTGAAAAAGAATGGCACAGACAGAAAGTTGCAATTGTGCTGCAATGGGCGGTATAAGCGCAACCGCGCTCAAAATCATCGGCATGATTGCCATGACGATAGACCATATCGGTTATTTTTTGTTCCCACAGATTGAAGCGTTTCGCATCATCGGGCGTATCGCATATCCGATATTTGCTTATATGATTGCCGAAGGCTGCCGCTATACCCGAAACAAAGTAAAGTATTTGTTGTCCGTTCTTGGTGTGGGCTGCGGCTGTTCGGCGGTATCTTACATAACGGAAGGCAGTCTGTATCAATCGATTCTCATTACATTTGCGTGTTCGATTGCACTGATTTTTGCTTTGGAAAAAGCAATTTCCGGCAGCAGGCATTTGGAAAAAGTGCTTTTCGGACTGTCGGCGATACTGTTGACAGGGTTGTATTTTTGCTTGTTTCGCATACATATCATTCCCGGACTTGAGACAGACTATGGATTTTACGGTATTTTAACGCCTGCTTTGATCCGCTTCGGCCGGAACAAAAGCGAAAAACTGCTTGCGCTGACAGTTGGGCTGTGCCTGATTTCGATAGGCGGTATGCCCTCGCAGCTCTTCTCACTTGCAGCGGTGGGAATACTTGCATTTTACAACGGCAAGCGAGGAAAGCACGGTATGAAATGGCTTTTCTACGGATACTATCCGCTTCATATTGCTGTTCTGTATGCAATTTCGCAGCTTGTGCATGGATGATTCGGGAGGACGAATATAACAATAGAGATGCCGGGATGGCTTGACCATCCCGGCATTTTCTATCGCAAACAAAAAGCAGACCGTGCGTCAGTCGGTCTGCTCTCGGTTATGCCATCTTGTTGAGTTTAATGGTAAACTGGCTCTTCTTGTGTGCAGCTGCATTCTTGTGAATGATGCCGCGGTTTGCTGCCTGGTCGATCTTCTTGACAGCTTCCTTGTATGCTTCGGTTGCGGCTGCCTTGTCCCCGCTCTCCAGAGCTGCGTCATACTTCTTTACGTTGGTGTGTATCTGCGTCTTGATGATACGGTTCTGAAGCGTCTTCGCTTCGATGACCTTTACACGCTTCTTTGCGGATTTAATGTTCGGCACGAGGTTCACCTCCTTCAAAAGTAAGAATATGAACACCAGCCGGCGCCTGAGAGGGTGCGCACAGCAAAGTTACTCATTTACGAATATTTATATTAGCATAAGTCGGTACAAAAAGCAAGGGCTTTTTCGATTTTTTTCAAAAAAGGCGAAAAACAGGGAAGTGCGCGCAGGATTTTTGCAGCTTTGGGCGAAAATATACGCGGTTTTTTGAAAAAAAGTAAAAAAACGCTTGACAGGGTGGGGAAAGCTTGCTATAATAATAAACTGCATTATAATTGCTTTAATTATGCGAATCGGTATATTTAAAGTAAAAAGAAGAAGACGAAACGCATGTGCTCTTTTTGAGAAAAAAGCGGGTCTGTCGGCACTCTTTTTGTTAATTTTCACATTAATATTATAACGCGCGCGCATGAAGTGAAATTTTCTGCTGTTTTCGCAAGCGGCGAGATATGAAAGAAGGAGTGATTCTATACTATGCTCACACCCCAGAAGCTTGGTAAGAATGTGAGAATGAGCTTTTCAAGAGTCGGCGAGGCGATTGAAATGCCCAATCTGCTCGAGGTGCAGAAGAAGTCGTTTGAGTGGTTCCTCAGAGATGGTCTGCGGGAAGTGCTCGACGATGTTTCTCCGATCGTCGATTACTCGGGCAACCTCATTATCGAGTTTGTCGATTATTCCATCGATCCGAAGACGCAATACCCGGTCGAGGAATGCAAGGAGCGCGATGTCAACTACGCAGCGCCCCTCAAGGTGAGGGTCAGACTTACCAACAAGGAGACCGGTGAGGTAAAAGAGTCCGAGATATACATGGGCGACTTCCCGATGATGACCGACAACGGTACCTTCGTCATCAACGGCGCAGAGCGCGTTATTGTCTCGCAGATCGTCCGTTCGCCCGGTATCTACTACGGCGACGCGATCGACAAGACCGGTAAGCATATGCACACCGCGACGGTCATCCCGTACAGAGGCGCATGGCTGGAGTATGAGACCGACGCATCCGACACTTTCTTTGTCAAGATCGATAAGACGAGAAAGATTCCGATCACGGTGCTCGTCCGTGCACTCGGCGTGGAGTCCGATGCGGACATCCTTGCGATGTTCGGCGACGAGACGCTGATCAAGGCGACCTTCGAGAAGGACGAGTGCGCAACGCTTGCGGCAGAAAACAACACCACGCTCGGCGAAGAGGCGCTCAAGGAGATCTACAAGAAGCTCCGTCCGGGCGAGCCGCCGCTGGTGGAGAGTGCGCAGATCCTCATCAACAATCTGTTTTTTGATCCCAAGCGTTTTGACCTCGCGCCGGTCGGCCGCTATAAATATGATAAGAAGCTGGATGTTGCCGGACGTATCGTCGGGCACAAGCTGGCGGAGCCAGCGGTCAACCCTTTCACGGGTGAGCTTGTCTGCGAGGCAGGCGTCACGCTGACCCGCGAGATGGCACGTGAGATCGAGAAGAACTGCGTCAACGAAGTTCTGCTTGCCCTCGATGACGGCACGACCGTCAAGGTCTTCTCCAACAACACCACCGAGCCCGAGAATCTGCTCGGTTTCGACCTGCGTGACTGCGGCATCAACGAAAAGGTGAGAACCGTCGTGCTCCGCGAGATCCTGGAGCAGTGCGGCGGTGATGTGGACGCCGTCAAGGCAGAGGCAAAGAAGCGTATCCACGAGCTTTGCCCCAAGCATATCACCAAAGATGATATTTTCGCATCGATCAACTATCTGATCGGTCTTTCGCACGGTGTCGGCAGCTTTGACGACATCGACCACCTGGGCAACCGCCGCATGCGCTGCGTCGGCGAGCTGCTGCAGAACCAGCTGCGCATCGGTTTCTCCCGCATGGACAAGATCATCAAGGAGAGAATGACGGTGCAGGACGGCACAGAGCTGCATCCGCAGAACCTTATCAACATCCGCCCGGTCGTCACGGCGATCCGCGAGTTCTTCGGTTCTTCGCCGCTGTCGCAGTTCATGGATCAGAACAACCCGCTGGCAGAGCTGACGCACAAGCGCCGTCTGTCCGCGCTCGGTCCCGGCGGTCTGTCGCGTGACCGCGCATCTTTCGAGGTTCGTGACGTGCACTATACACATTACGGCAGAATGTGCCCGATCGAGACGCCCGAAGGTCCGAACATCGGTCTGATCTCCTACCTCGCAACTTACGCAAAGATCTCGGATTACGGCTTTATCGAGGCGCCCTACCGCAAGGTGGATAAGGCGACCGGCAAGGTCACCGACATCGTTGAGTATATGACTGCGGATGTTGAGGACAACTACATCATCGCACAGGCGAACGAGCCGCTCGACGCCGAGGGCAGATTTGTCAAGAGCCGCATCATCGCGCGCGACAAGTCCGAGATTCTCGAAGTGGACGCATCGCAGATCGACTATGTCGATGTCGCGCCGAAGATGCTGGTCTCGGTTGCAACCGCGATGATCCCGTTCCTTGAAAACGACGATAACACCCGTGCACTCATGGGCTCGAACATGCAGAAGCAGGCTGTTCCGCTGATGATCTCCGACGCGCCGATTGTCGGCACCGGTATGGAGTATAAGGCAGCAATCGACTCCGGCGTCTGCGTGCTTGCCAAGGAAGGCGGCGTGGTCGAGCGTGTGACTGCCGATGACGTCACGGTCCGCCAGGACGACGGCACGAAGGTCACCTATCACCTCATTAAATTCAAGCGTTCCAACCAGGGCACCTGCATCAACCAGAAGCCGATCGTCTCTGAGGGCGACCGTGTGGAGAAGGGCGATGTCATTGCCGACGGTCCCGCAACCTACGAGGGCGAAATTTCGCTCGGTAAGAATGCGCTGATCGGCTTCATGACCTGGGAAGGCTACAACTACGAGGACGCGGTTCTGCTCAATGAGCGCCTCGTCCGCGACGATATGTACACCTCGATCCACATTGAGGAGTATTCGCATGAAGCCCGCGACACCAAGCTCGGTGAGGAAATTATCACTCGCGAGATCCCGAATGTCGGCGACGACGCGCTGAAGGATCTGAACTCCGACGGTATCGTCAAGATCGGTACCGAAGTCCGTTCGGGCGACATCCTCGTCGGCAAGGTCACGCCGAAGGGCGAGACCGAGCTGACCGCAGAAGAGAGATTGCTGCGCGCCATCTTCGGCGAGAAGGCAAGAGAAGTCCGCGATACCTCGCTCCGTGTTCCGCACGGTGAGAGCGGTATCGTCGTGGACGTCAAGGTATTCTCACGCGACCAGCAGGATGATCTCCCGCCCGGAGTCAACAAGGTCGTCCGCGTTTACATTGCACAGAAGAGAAAAATCTCGGTCGGCGACAAGATGGCAGGCCGCCACGGTAACAAGGGCGTCGTTTCGCGCATCCTGCCGCCCGAAGATATGCCTTTCCTGGCAGACGGCACGCCGCTGGACATCGTGCTGAACCCGCTGGGCGTTCCTTCACGTATGAACATCGGTCAGGTGCTTGAAGTCCACCTCGGCAGAGCCGCAAAGGAGCTGGGCATCAAGGTCATGACCCCTGCATTCGACGGCGCAAGCGAGAAGGACATTCTCGACCTCCTGAAGAAAGCCGGACTCTGCCGCGAAATCCGCCCCGGTGAGAACATCGAGGGCAAGGAAACGGTCGAGCTGGTGCAGAATCCCGAAACCGGCAAGAATGAGTGCGTCAGCGTGAATAAGCAGACCGAACCCGAAAAGTACGAGAATCTGATGATCGAAGGCAATCTATATGTGGTCGAAGGTTTGTTCACCGTTTATGTCGGCAGAAGCGCTTAAGCGTTTGATAACCGTGTTACCGTCGGCTATATGTACTACCTCAAGCTCCACCACCTCGTTGACGATAAGATCCACGCGCGTTCCACCGGCCCGTACTCGCTGGTGACGCAGCAGCCGCTCGGCGGTAAGGCGCAGTTCGGCGGTCAGCGTTTCGGCGAGATGGAAGTCTGGGCGCTCGAGGCATACGGCGCAGCTTATACGCTTCAGGAGATCCTGACCGTCAAGAGTGACGATGTCACCGGACGTGTCAAGACCTACGAGGCGATCGTACAGGGACAGAACATCCCGACGCCGGGTGTGCCCGAATCCTTCAAGGTTCTTGTCAAGGAGCTGCAGTCGCTGGCACTGGATGTCCGCGTGCTCGACAAGAACGGCGAGGAGATCGAGCTTGCCAAGATCGGCGACGACGACCTGGAGACCCCCAACTATGTAAGTCCTATTGAAGACGAAGACGGTATCAGCGCCTCCGACCTGGGAGAGACCGTGCAGACCGACGAGCTCTTTGATTCCTTCACGGAAGACGAGGGCGAGGACGGCGACGGCGATTTCTTCGCAGACGACGTTGACAGCGATTCCTTCGACGTTTGATCGGAGCCCCGCGTATGCGGGACGCATTGAGATTCAAATTTAATAGGAGAGGTGCTTTTGCGGTGCCCGCAAAAGATGGTAATATAAATGGATAACGTTTTTGATTCAATCAAGATCGGTCTTGCGTCTCCCGATATGATCCGTCAGTGGTCGTACGGCGAGGTCACAAAGCCGGAAACGATCAACTACAGAACGCTGAAGGCAGAGAAGGACGGTCTGTTCTGCGAGCGCATTTTCGGGCCTACGAAGGACTGGGAGTGCCTCTGCGGCAAGTACAAGCGAGTCCGACATAAGGGCAAGATCTGCGAGAAGTGCGGCGTCGAGGTCACCACCAAGAAGGTCCGCCGCGAGCGCATGGGTCACATCGAGCTTGCCGCGCCGGTGTCGCACATCTGGTACTTCCGCGCGATCCCGTCCCGCATCGGTCTGCTGCTTGACATCACGCCGAGAAACCTCGAGCGCGTGCTCTATTTCGCGCAGTATATCGTCATTGATCCCGGTGCGACCGGGCTGCAGAAGAAGCAGCTGCTCAGCGAGAAGGAATACAACGAGTGGTATGAGCGCTACGAGAACGATTTCCGCGTCGGCATGGGCGCGGAAGCGATCAAGGAGCTGCTTGCCGAGATCGACATCGAACAGCTCTCCAAGGAGCTGAAAGAGGAGCTGGAGCATGCCAGCGGTCAGAAGAAACTGAAGATCATCAAGCGTCTGGAGGTCGTCGAGGCATTCAGACTGTCGCACAACCGTCCCGAGTGGATGATTCTCGACGTCGTGCCGGTTCTCCCGCCGGAGATCCGCCCGATGGTGCAGCTCGACGGCGGCAGATTTGCCACCTCTGACCTGAACGATCTGTACCGCCGCGTCATCAACCGCAACAACCGCCTGAAGAAGCTGATGGAGCTTCATGCGCCCGAGATCATCGTGCGCAACGAGAAGCGCATGCTGCAGGAGGCGGTCGATGCTCTGATCGACAACGGCAGACGCGGCAAGGCGGTCACCGGACCGTCCAACCGTGCGCTTAAGTCGCTGTCCGAGATGCTGCGCGGCAAGCAGGGACGCTTCCGCCAGAACCTGCTCGGTAAGCGCGTTGACTATTCCGGCCGTTCGGTTATCGTCGTCGGTCCGGATCTGAAGATCTTCCAGTGCGGTCTGCCGAAGGAAATGGCACTCGAGCTGTTCAAGCCCTTCGTCATGAAGCGCTTGGTCGAGACGCAGAAGGCTGCCAACATCAAGGAAGCCAAGAAGAAGGTCGACAAGGTGTATCCCGAGGTTTGGGATGCGCTTGAAAATGTCATCAAGGAGCACCCGGTTCTGCTGAACCGTGCGCCTACGCTGCACAGACTGTCCATACAGGCATTCGAGCCGATCCTGGTCGAGGGCAGAGCCATCAAACTCCACCCGCTGGTCTGCTCGGCATTCAACGCCGACTTCGACGGCGACCAGATGCCTGTTCATGTGCCGCTGTCCGCAGAGGCACAGGCGGAGGCTCGTTTCCTGATGCTGTCCGCCAATAACCTGCTGAAGCCCGCCGACGGCCGTGCCGTCACGGTGCCTTCGCAGGACATGATCCTCGGCTCGTACTATCTGACGATGACCAATGAGAACGAGCCGGGCACAGGTCGTGTCTTCCGCGATATGAACGAAGCTGAAATGGCATATGCCAACGGTCAGCTCGGTCTGCACGCGCCGATCCGCGTCCGTATGGAGAAGGAAATCGACGGCGTGAAGTACTCCAAGATCGTCGATGCCACGCTCGGCAGACTCATCTTCAACCAGCAGATTCCGCAGAACCTCGGTTATGTGGACCGCAGCGATCCGGATAAGATACTGGATCTTGAGGTTGCTTTCGTCATCAAGAAGAAGCAGCTCGGTAAGATCATTGACAACTGCATCAAGATCAACGGTATCACCGTTGCTGCACAGATGCTGGATAACATCAAGGCGACCGGCTTCAAGTATTCGACCAAGAGCGGTATTTCGATCTCGGTCTATGACATGAAGATTCCGCCCGAAAAGTACACCAAGGTCGCTGAGGCAGAGCAGAAGGTCGGCATCGTCACCGAGCACTTCCTCGACGGCGAGCTTTCCGAGGAGGAACGCTACAACAACGTCATCAAGATCTGGGAGCAGACGACCGAGGATGTCACCACTGCGCTGACCGACGGCTTCGACAAGTTCAACTCCCTTAAGATGATCATCGACTCCGGTGCCCGCGGTAATGCCAGCCAGCTGCGTCAGCTCGCCGGTATGCGCGGTCTGATGTTTGCAACCAACGGTAAGACGATGGAGATCCCGATCAAGTCGAACTTCCGCGAAGGTCTGAACAACCTCGAGTACTTCATCGGTGCCCGCGGTTCGCGTAAGAGCCTTTCGGATACCGCACTCCGTACGGCAGACTCGGGTTACCTCACCCGCCGTCTGGTCGATGTCTCGCAGCAGGTCATCATTCACGAGGACGACTGCGGCACGACCGAAGGCGTTGTCGTCTGCGACATCAAGGACGGCGACGAGATCATCGAGCCGATCAAGGACAGACTCATCGGGCGCTATTCGCTCGAGGATGTCGTCGATCCCACGACCGACGAAGTCCTTGTCAAGAAGGGCGATCTGATCTCTGAGGATCAGGCGGATGCCGTCGGCAAGAGCGGCATCGAGCAGGTTCTCGTCCGTTCCATCCTGCGTTGCAAGGCAAAGCGCGGCGTCTGCGCGCACTGCTACGGTGCCGACCTTGCCTCCGGCAAGAAGGTCAACGTCGGTGAAGCGGTCGGTATCATCGCGGCACAGTCCATCGGCGAACCCGGTACGCAGCTGACGATGAGAACCTTCCATACCGGTGGTATCGCAGGTTCGGATATTACCCAGGGTCTTCCCCGCGTCGAGGAGCTTCTCGAAGCACGCCGCCCGAAGAAGGCAGCCATCATCACCGAAGCAACCGGCACGGTCCGTATGC
>ENA-ORIC01001999-ORIC01001999.1-human-gut-metagenome-genome-assembly--contig:-NODE-1999-length-17750-cov-4.443897_pt1 | contig 17750 bp, 13 predicted proteins | sample MGYA00243023_ERZ508732 | MGnify/ENA primary metagenome ERZ508732 (study PRJEB26277, sample SAMN04329767) | human gut metagenome | biome: human-associated habitat | host: Homo sapiens | place: USA...
TCTTCCATAAGTTTGAAGATTATTTACCAACTGATTGCATCTAAACGTTGGAGATATTTTTCTCCCAAATCAGGTTCAATCATTTTTATATAGTATGCTTTTCCATACATGTATTCTTTGAAGTTCACTTTTTTATGTGTTTTGCAATTTTTTAGGTGAGATGCAACACCATATTTTTCACAATAAAACAATTCTTGATTGAACTTTCGTTTGTAATATTTGGGGATTTTGACAGTGTCAGTTACAATCAGTCCAGTAATCATTTTGCGGTATGGATTTTTCATTAAATGTGTTTTATTGCTGTTTATTTCAAATCCATTGGTGCTAATAATTTCGGATATCAATGGAATAAGGAAGTCAAGTTCATGTGAAGAAGAAAAAATTAAGTCATCGGCATATCGGGTGTATGTAATTTCTTTGGTTGATATTGCGTTCAAAATTTGCTGGTCAATTGGGCTGAAAATGATATTTGCAAGAGTGGGACTGGTAGGAGCTCCTTGCGGGAGTATAGCGTTATGTGTGCATAATTGAGCTAATGCTTGAGCAACATCAGATGTGTATCCGACGCAATGAAAGACTTCAAATACTTGGTTAATATTAATTGAGGGAAAAAAATTATGGATATCCATACACAGTACTTGGGTTTTGTTAACATGCATCTCGGCGTTTGTTTTTATGGAACGTTGTTGAACAAAACCATGACAACATTGATTAGTGGGGAGCTTATTTAGTATTTCATCTAAAATCCAACGCTGTCGCAGTTTTAATGGTTTACTAGGAGCCAAAATCATTCTTGATTTACCCTTGGTATAGATCTCGAATTCATGGTAACAATCAAGTTTTAGGGTATCGAGCATTAATATTTGATTAAGGTGTTTCTTGTCAAATATTACAGGTAAATTTTGGGAGATTAATGAAGTAGCATAAGAACAGCATCTATCAATGTACGAAGTACTGTAACCCTGTTCGAACATATTAATTTTTAATCTGTTGATATAATTATTTTCCATGTCAACCTCACATTAGAAAGGGACAACTACTTGAAATGAGAACTTGCAAATCTTTGATTTGCAAGCCACTTTGCGTATGCTTTTTGCGCAAAGTGGCTTTGTAAATTAAAGAGTTAGTTACGTTTTGCAAGGAGGCGAATGCACCTCAATCTAGTTATCCCTATTTATATATTATCAAATTCTTTTGGAATATACAAGAAATCCCAATTAAATCTAATTGTTTTTGGAGAAAATAAATCCTTATTTGAAAAACTCCAATCATTCCATAATTCAGTTATACCATTGATTGCCTTTTCGGTTAAATATAATTTGTCATTGTCTATCTTATAATATTCTTTCTCATATAGGTTTCGTAATATGTCTGAAATTAAAGAAATATTTAACCCAATTTCATATTGCAACTGTTCCAAATTGATTTCGTGATATTTATTTATATAGCTTAATACTATTTCTTCATATGGTTTCATTTTTAACCGCTTTCTGCAAATATGCATTTATTTCATTATTGCTTTTTCTTGTTTTAAGATTGTTAATGGAGGGCCTAACTTGTGAACGCCGTTCGAATAAAGGAGTATGTATATCGGAGTATTCCCAAAAGTTGCATAGCGTATTATTAGGTGTATTGTAATAAAAACTTATTGTTAATTTGCATTTGTCAAAGCCCATATCATAACTTTTCGTAGATGTTTTTGCTTGATAAGAATCAATTAATTTTTCATATTTTTTTATGACCTCAATTACATGTTTATATTCTTTAGAATCAAAAATAACATCTCCTTTTAGTAGTTTTTGGGGTAGTTCCATATAGATAGGCTTAACCTGAATATTCAATTTTTTAAAGTATTTAGTGATATTGGAACTAGCACTTTTGTTTACATAGAGTCCAGCAAAAAATAACTGGAACTGGGAAGTATTAATACTATTTTTTTTGAAATAGTCAAGAATACTATTAATGGAAGCAAGAATAGTTTTTCCACTACCTATCAAATCATCTATAAATATTACCGCTTGTTTGTCTTTAAAAATTTTAGAAGATATAAGTTCTTCAGAACACACGATTTGACTGTTGTTAATTCCCCTGCATATATTTACGGTATTTAAGTAAGAACGAATTTCGTCTCCCCCGCTTTTTATTCCTTGAGGGGATGGAATGGTTATAAAAACAGTATCTTTAAAAGCAATGCCCATATCATGAAGCTTTTTAGAAATTTCTTCTGATAAGATTGATATTCTATGTGAGTATTCACGACGAGTGAGATATGTGTAGTGCCCCAATAAATTTAAAAATATGTTTATGTCTTCATAAGGGAAAGATTGTAACCATTCATTTACCTGTGAAGAAAAAATATCTGAACCGATGTAGGAATCATGTTCTTTATCATTTGAATATGCGTCTTTTTCTAAAGATAAATATCTTTCTGGATTTATACAATTGTTATGATAAAAATCTTCAATAGCTTCGTCTATGCTTTTGTAATGCTTCATCTCAATCTCCTTTAATTTTTGTGTAATCCTTTCATATCACCATATTTCATTTTTAAACTTTCGATATCTTGAATAACACCCAATAAGCAAGATTGGTTAGTATCGTTTTCCAAGGTAGTAATTTCGGATTGCAGATTCGTTTAGTCCACACTCATCTGCCAATTCCTTTTGCGTCATTTCTGCTGCAATTCTGAAATGTCTAATTAAAAAGTCTACACGGCTGGTGAAATTTTCGTCTATTTTAATTACTCCTTGTAAGTGTAATGTGTGTTGTAGTATGCACAAAAACATGAGATACAAATCATGCATTTACATAAATTATAACATCAACAGTACAAAAGTGAAATGTTTTTTGCTAAAAAGTATGGCGCAAATTGTTCTGTAGAAAAATATGAGCAGACCAGCTCCTTGAAAGTTTTAAGATTAAAAAACTTTACAAGCATACCTTATATTTCATTCTTTTACTATCTGGTGAGTTTAGTTGGGTACAGTAATACATTGATCAATCATACGTCTCTCTTTTATAAATTAATTCTCTCATCCAGTACATACCTTTTCTTTCCAGTCATGGAATCTCTTTTCTGACAACTTCTTCATGCGACAGGCTATGTTTTCTTTTTATTTTTCTTACAAGTTTGTCCTTTTTTTCTATTTGTATTTTCTTATTTCTCTGTTTCTACTGATACGTTGTCAGATTGGTTCCGTTTCTTGTTGTTATGCACAGATGTGTTATTTCTTACTATGATCCCAAACCAGTTGTTTGATATATATATCGAATGCATTCATGGATTTCATTTCTCTTTCCTTCTATCTCAGATGACGCACTGCATTTTTGTAACAACTGTCTTACTTCGTCTAGATTTTTACTATTGATCGCTTCACAGATCAGCTCTTTTGTATCTTTCTAATTATCCAGCAGATGCAAGGTTGCTTTATTGACATATTTTTTTTAATGAAATTTATCCAGCACAAATTTCAAAATGCAGAATGTTTCCGGTAAGCAGAAAATACTTTTCAGTATTTATTTTTCCGAAAGTAACTTTATGCTAATAAGTATTTCTTTAATATATAGTGCTTTGCATTTTATGGTTGCTGTAAATCAGTTTGTGCAGTATATATATTTTGCATTTTTACTCTGTGCACGCCGCTGCACATTGATAATTTGTTGCGAGTAACATAACATTAGTTGATAGAAGTAAGTTTGATATGTCGAAATTTGTCGAATGAAAATGGTTCTTTTATAATTGAATATTGATAGTTAGAGAGATATGATTTCCTTATCAATTTATGAAAGGGAGATCTACAGATGCCGATTTTCTAGTTAGAGACCTAAAAATAAATTTCGCATATAATTTTTGAGTGTGTTTATGTTTTTTGATATTTGCATTGCCATTATTAGTTATATCTATCTTTATTGTGATAATTGCAGAAAAAGGAGATATCAATATTGAACAATTAGATGTTTGGGTATTATACGTTATGATTGTTTCTCTTATTTATTTTACTATTTCTAATAGGGATGAGGAGATATGGCATAATAAGAGTATGCATGGCAGGGAGTTACAGAAGATAGGGCAAAGGCCCTGTCGTAGGAGCATGAGTAGCACACAACTATGGATAAGGAGCACGAAGAAATTTAGGATCTGGTAGAGCCAGGTGACCCTGACAGATATGAGTGATTAGTTATTATAGGTGAAATTGGGAAATAAGAAGGTCTTTAAAAAGAGAAAATAAAGACGCTTTATTTCTTGTACCTAAAATCTATCTAGAAGGGATTCCATGAAGTCGCTCCCTGCCTAGAAAACTCCATTTTGTAGATATATGTAACTTATTAACTGCTCGATAAAGTCAGTAAAATCAAGGATTTTGTTGAACATGTACTAAAAAGAATAGGGAGGAAAATGATATTATGAATAATGTTTTGCAAATTGATACGCAAATATTAAATACAGACAAAATAATATGTAGACATATAAATAATTTGTGTAATTCGACAAGGGGTGAAATATCACAAGATATTTTATCTCAATTAAGACATTTTGTTGAACATATTTTGTTGAAAATATATGCTAATGGTAATGATATTGAAGATACACAGGATAATGTTAAACAGGCTGTTAAATATGCAAAAAATCAAGAATGGTTGAGATATTTGTCTCGTTTTCATCATTTTTTGCAGGTATCTGTATCCCATAGGTCTTTAGAGGAAGAAAATTCAGAGCGTTTAATGTTGAAATATTACGAATATCTTCTTAGGATAAAAACAATGTTACATGATAAGTATTCTCTTGATGTTTTGTATAACTTAGAGCAATTTCCAATTGAAACAGATGAGAGTTTAAATGAGTATTATCTGAAAATTGTTCAAAAGGTTGATGAATATAAAAAATCATCAAAAAAAATGTATAAATATGATCGTTTTTACATTCAAAATATAAAACCATTTTTTTGTAATAATAAAATATATTATGAAGTAGCATTTATTCCGGCAAATGATAAGGCAAGTAAAACAGATAGAATAATTGCATTTACAGATAGGGAAATAACAGACTTTTATGCGGTAAAGTTAGCAATAGAAGATGATTATATAGAAATATTTGATAAATGTATGCCTATAAGAATTATTTTGGATTGGGAAGTAAGTATTCGACCATGTGAATTTAAAAATTTTAGTAAGATAATTAATAATCAGACCAAACCCATTGGAAAAGCAGAGGAGAGGGAACTAGTTAAGTATTTGACCGAGTCGGGAAGAAGCTTAGCAGAGATAGTTGTTTATTCAGATGAAAAATATAATGAAATCCGCAATCGAATTGTTCCAAATAGAGAGGGGTATCATTTTTTTGATTTATTGGATTTCTGTAGACAACTCATTAAAAATCAAGGTGCAGGTTACAATGTTTTAAGATATTTGTTACATCATATGAATAATAGAGTTATTAAAGAACAATATCATGAGAGTTATAAAAAAAATTACAACACTGGAAGATGGGAATATTTGGGCGCTAATAATTGGCTCTCAAATTTATATTTAGCAAATGAGTGTTTACCTTTTGATACAATGCCGTTCTGTTCTGGATTGAGAAAACATGTACCAAATATATCAGATTTGTTAATAGCATTGGATACAGCTGGACGTGAACATGAATTTATGGCTAGAGTTATAAAAAATAATACTGAACAGAAAGGGATGCTGTATACCCCATTAGAACAGAATGGAGAAAAGTATAAACTTGGTAATTTTGAAGATGTTGAAACTTTGAAAAATATATATAATAAGAAGTTACCGCAAACTCAGAAACAGCAAGCACGTAAATTGATTATAGATAAAGGCTATATATTTATTGAGGCATACAGGGATGATACAATATCTATAATTACAACGATTAAGAGATTAGCTCAAAGCGGTGTGAGTAATTATTCCAATACTGTAAAACATTGGATTGAAAATAGTGATTATAATATATCGGAAGAGAAGAAAAAAGCATTGGAGACAATGTTTGCTAAATCGCATGTATCGGTAATATATGGGGCAGCAGGAACAGGGAAGACTACATTTATTAATTACATTTCCAATTTTTTTAAAGAGTATTCGAAATTGTATTTGGCATATACGAATCCAGCAGTGAACAATTTGAAGAGAAAGGTCGCTGCAACCTCAGATTGCGAATTTATGACAATTTCAAAGTTTAACAATAGATATAATAATGACATAAAGAGAAAGTATGATATTATATTTATTGATGAGTGTAGTACGGTTAGCAATAAGGAAATGAAGGAGTTTTTGGAACTTGCTGATTATAAATTACTTGTATTAGTTGGAGATACTTACCAAATAGAATCAATAGAATTTGGAAATTGGTTTGATACAATACGTGGATTTCTTCCAGAGTCTGCAATATGTGAATTAGTAAAACCATATAGAAGTAATAGCAAGCAGTTACAAGCTTTGTGGGATAATGTCCGCAAAATGGAGGATGATATATTGGATCGACTACAAGCAGGAGGTTATTCAGTAAATCTTGATCCGTCAATTTTAACTCCAGCATCAGAGAACGAGATTATCTTATGTTTAAATTATGGAGGACTGTATGGAATAAACAATATAAATCATTTTATGCAAGAAAACAATAATGGCAAGGAGATAAGGAGAGGAATACAGAGATATAAAGTTGGTGATCCAATTTTGTTCAATGATTTGGCGGATTCATTTTTTACAAAGAATAAAGAACAAGTTCCAATTATTCATAATAATATGAAAGGCAGAATAGAAGATTTTAGACTTTTGGAAGCTGGTAAAGTAACGGAACGAATTCAATTTGATATAGAGATTGACAAGCCATTGATGAATTTAGATGACAAAGATTTAGATTTTCAAGTTATAGGTGTATCAGAAAAGGGAAATTCTATTATAAGATTTGACGTTTATAAAAATAAAAGTACAGATGAAGATGATGACAGTGTATCTAAGAATATGGTACCATTTCAAATAGCATATGCGGTATCTATTCACAAAGCACAAGGTTTAGAGTATAATTCAGTAAAAATCATTATAACAGATGATATTGATGAACTGATAACACATAGTATCTTTTATACTGCCATAACAAGGGCAAGAGAAAAATTGAAAATTTATTGGACACAATCTGTTGAAAAGAAGGTTTTGGATAGAATAAAACCTAAAAATAATCATCAGGATATTTCTTTGCTGAAACAAGAGATGTTAAGAAAATAATCAGTAATCACTTTCTAGATGATGGAAAGAGTTGCAGTAATCAGAAGACTTGGAATGTTGTAGATCTGATCATAAAAAATTACAACCAGGGATTCCGATTTCAGTAACAAATTACAAAATATCCTTGATGAACACTGGTGCTGTAACATAAACAGTACAACCCCAAAAGGCTATGTTGCATTCCCCTGATTAGTGATATAATAAATGCATTGGACTAAAATAGAGAACGGAGGCTATCCATGCAGGAAGAAAAAATATCACTCATCCGAAGCGGCTTAGAAACAGCATACATTAACGGAAATGTTGCATCAGAGTTATCCTATAAGCCGAATTTTGTTTCAAATAATTACAATGAAGGTAAGAAAGTTCTTTCTGTAATCGAGGATGAACTTTTGAAATGTGACAAGTTTCAAATAAGTGTGGCGTTTATTACACTTGGTGGAGTAACGCCACTTTTGCAAACATTAAAAGAGTTAGAAAAAAAGGGGATTCCGGGAGAAATTCTGACTTCTGATTATCTTGATTTTAGCGAACCTTTAGCATTGAAAAAGTTACATTCATTAAGTAATGTTAAGATAAAAATGTATGATACAAAAGCGGCAAATAACGGTTTTCATACAAAAGGCTATATTTTCAAAGAAAAAGAAATATACCGCATTATTATTGGAAGTTCCAATATGACAAGTGCCGCACTCACAACAAATCGTGAATGGAATACAAAGTTAGTTTCGACATTTCAGGGAGAAATGGCAGAAGATATTTTACAAGAATTTGATGAGCTTTGGAATTCGAAATATGCATATGAGTATGATACATTTTATGAAGAATACAAACAAAGATATGATATTATCAAAACGCAAAAAGGATAGCACAAGAGGAAAATGTCACTTCATTAGAGCGGTATAGATTAAAACCAAATAGCATGCAGGTTCGTTTTATCGCAAATCTTCGAAAAATTTTGCAGCATAATGAACAAAGGGCATTGTTGATCAGTGCAACAGGTACCGGTAAAACATATGCATCTGCTTTCGCTATGCGCGAACTCGGATTTAAACGGGTGTTATTTCTCGTTCATAGAGCAACACTCGCAACGCAGGCGAAAAATTCTTATCAAAGAGTTTTTGGTAATGCTGTGTCTATGGGATTAGTGGGGGCAGGTTATCATCAATATGGCAAAGATTATGTATTCGCGACTGTTGAGACATTGAATAAAGATGCACATTTGCAAAAATATAAACCGGATGAATTTGATTGTATTATTTTAGATGAAGCTCATCACAGTTCTGCCAATACCTATCAAAAAGTAATGCAATATTTTAGACCACGTTTGTTTTTAGGTATGACGGCAACACCGGATAAGCGAACGGACAATGATGCAAACGATAATATATATGAAATATTTCATCACCAGATTGCTTATGAAATTCGTCTGCAACAGGCGATGGAAGAGGATCTGTTATGTCCGTTTCATTATTTTGGAATTACAGATTTATCGGTTGTGCAGGATACGAAAGCAAAGAATATTTCGGAAGAAGAGTTTAATAAACTTATATGTGATGAGCGTGTGAAACACATTATTGAGCAGTCAGAGTATTACGGATATAGTGGCGATCGCGTGAAAGGATTGATTTTTTGCAGTCGTAAACAGGAATGCAAAGAATTATCGAAGAAATTTAATGATCTGGGATATCGTACAGTAGCACTTAGTGGTGAAGATTCAGAAAAAGTAAGACAAAATGCATTTGAGCGATTAGCAATGGAGGAAGGTGAACAGACGGATAAAACAAAACCGTTAGATTATATTTTCTCAGTTGATATATTAAACGAGGGTGTTGATATTGTTGAAGTAAATCAGGTTATTATGTTGAGACCAACACAATCACCGATTGTTTTTATTCAACAGTTAGGAAGAGGATTACGTAAAGCAAATGGCAAAGAATATGTTGTAATCCTTGATTTTATTGGTAATTATAATAATAACTTTATGATTCCGGTAGCATTATCAGGAGATCGTTCTTATAATGCTGATACGATTCGTAAATATGTGATCAGCGGAAATCGAACCATTCCGGGGGCTTCGACAATTCATTTTGATGAAGTAGCAAAGAATAAAATATTTCATTCGATTGATCGCATTAGAGGGATAAAGTCAATTATTCGTGAAAGTTATATTTCGCTTAAAAACAGACTTGGGAGAACCCCACGTCTATATGATTTTTATAGTAACAATGAGGTGGATCCATTGGTTATTATCAGGGAATATAAAACATATTATGGATTTTTAGAAAGTATGGAGAAAGCGAATTATTGTTGCACATTGACAGAACAAGAGAAGTTGATCCTTGAATATTTATCGAAAACAATATTAAGCGGAGTGCGTCCTGAAGAACTCGAAATCCTTCAACTGTTATTACATCAAAATGCAATTTCTATAGAAACTTTTCAAAAACTATATCAGGAAAAGTATCGTAAAAATATTATGGAGGATCAGGTTAATTGTGCACTAGAAGTATTACAGGGAAAGTTTGTAAGTAATGAGAAGGAGTATCAAAAATATGAAACTATAGATATGATATCGTGTGATCAAACAAGCCGGATTACCAGAGTGTCTAAGTATGGGGAACTACTTAGAAATGTTGAATTTAGAAGTCAGGTGGAAGATATTATCAAAGTAGGGTTGGCACGTTATCATGATAAATTTATGAATACAAATGAAGTTGTTTCACCATTTGTATTGTATGAAAAATATTCGAGAAGAGATGTAAGTTTGTTGATGAATTGCGGAAAAGATTTGTCATCCGTTATGTTTGGAATGAAGCGTATTCAAGAAGACGTTTTTATCTTTGTTACATATCATAAAGAGAAGGCAGAAGATGAACGCAATTATGTAGACGGTAAACCGGATTATGCGGATGTATTTGAAGATAATATGATTTTTAAATGGGATTCCAAAATCGGAATGGGTATGGAAAGTACTTATATGAAAGATGTCATAACAGCACCAAGAAAACATTTATTTGTAAAGAAAAGTGATGCAGAATCAAATTTTTATTATATGGGAACATTTGATATTATAGATGTAAAAGAAGCTCGTAAGGAAGATAATAAAGGAAAATTAAAACCAATCAGTAAGGTGGTTGCCAAGATGCATCATCCGGTAAGGGATGATTTACTATGTTATTTGCAAAGTAATATCGAATAGAATCATACAGAGGACAAAAGGCGGGTAGCAATGAAGCGATTTTGGGTATTCGTTAAGACCGAAATATTTTCCTTTCCCATATATAAATGTATCAGATAATAGAGCATTATTATAAGATAAAAGAAATGAATTGAGAATACACTACAAGGAGTATACGAAATGAAAACAATAAAGGTAGTTGCAGCAGTGATCCAAAGACAAAAGAATGATAAAAAAGAAATATTTGTAACCCAGAGAGGATATGGAGAATTTGCAGGTGGCTGGGAATTTCCGGGTGGCAAGATAGAGGAAGGAGAGACACCACAAGAAGCATTGATCAGAGAAATCAAAGAAGAATTGGATGCAGATATTCTGGTTGGAGATCTGATTGATGTAGTAGAATATGATTATCCCAATTTTCATTTATCAATGAATTGTTATTGGTGTGAATTGAAATCAGAGCATGTAGAGCTAAAAGAGCATGAGGATGCTAAATGGCTTGTAAGGGAAGAACTTACTACCGTTGATTGGCTACCGGCAGATATCACATTGATAAAGAAGATAGAACAAAGCAGCATTTGATAGGATCCGGAGAATGATAAGATGTAGATATGTTTCTGGTTTTCTCCATCTTTTCTTAAAAACAAAAAGATGGTAACATCGACTAAAATAACTTCACATCCTATTTTCAAAACTCAGAAAGGCATTTGTTTGAATCATCCGGCACAGGAACTTCTTTCAAAAGTACATGCCGATAAAAGAATCAGAATATTTGAATATCAAATCTCGTATACAGAGTTATGATCTGATTCTTGTAACCGGTTCAGGAAAACAAGCTACCCCGATTTATCAGAAACCTGAATATTTCACAGACAAAACATGAAGTATTCAGGTTTCTTAAATTTTTGGGATTTTTGCATTATAAAGCGTTACATTTGACACATTTTAGTGTATGGTAGATAAATACGATTATTATGTTTTATAGTGCATAACAAAAGGGACAAAGAAAAGTTGACAATATATTATTCAAAACTGATATAAAAGTATCACAAAAATATCCCCTACACTCCGGTAATTCATTCCGGCTGATAAAAAATGATGGAAGGAAAAGGTATCTTTATAAGAAACTGTTAGATAGATGGGGGAATAGTCCGTTATAAGATACCGGGTAGAAAAATGAAGAAACATGTAAAACGCTTAGAAGCCATTATGCTTGGAATAACGATGCTTTTTTCCATGCCATTTTCCGGTACGGCAATGGCAGCAGGCAAGACAAGTGCGAACCAAATGACAGGCAAGACACATACTGCTCAGACAACAGCAGTTGAAGATGCAGAATCACCAAAAACAACATTTCCGGTTCATGTGATCCATAAGACAGGAAATGATAAGGAAAATTTTGTTATTGTGATCATGGGGGACGGATATACGGCACAACAGCAGGATCAATTTGTGAAAGATGCGACTCAAAAGGCACAGGGAATGCTGACATGGTCGCCTTATAAAGAATATTCTGATCGTATCAATATTTATGCAATACAGACCATTTCAAACGAAACCGGGATAAGCGAATATGGCGGAAAGAGTGTAGATACATATTTTCACCTTCGGCTATTTGGAAAAGCGATTGGATTTTCCAATGGTGGTGATCAAAAAGCGAAAGAATTGAGGGAGGAAATGGAAAAAAAGTATTTAGACGCAGGAGCCAGTGTTGGAACAATTCATATACTTTCCAATACAAATGGCGATTTTGGAGCATCAATCAATTCACTTTTTTCATTTTCAACGAATTCAGAAGATAACAGCAGTGGTACTGCTATGACTCATGAGGTTTCTCACAGTATTGGCGGTCTGGGAGATGAGTATGAGCGATATACCAATAAACCAAATACTTCTGCCACTTCTGACGCAGATAGTATTAAGTGGAGTAAATTGCTGGGCTTTCGGGGAATTGGGATCACAATAGCCGGAACCGAGACAGCGTTTGCACCAAGTCGTGAATGTATGATGAGATGGGCAGGACAGCCTTTTTGCGAAGTATGTAAAATGGAGCTGGCAAGAAAATTAAATAATACGGACTATGTCAGTTGTCCTCAGAAGTTATATGTAGCTGATCCGGAGATTTCAACCCCGCATAGTCGAACCGGTACACTGGATCGTGATAGCGAAAAATACAGGATCAGTGAGAAAAACATTACAAAAGCAAATGAAAAAGATTTGGAATTTCGTACTGTTGTGCAAAATATGGTCAATCAGGAACAACATCTGAAAATGAGCTTTAGTATTAAAGATGCAAATGGTATTACAATCAAATATCATGAAGAAAAAGAATTTACAATACCGGCACTTAGTAATTGGTATGATCCGGATGCAGCGAGAGAGTCTCTTTCCGTGGTTTTTAGCAATGTCTCAGGCTTGGTCAAAGGTGATATATTAGAGGGAAAAGTGATTGATACTGATACAGGAAAAGTGTTGGCCACAGATAAAACAGCCGGGCAGACCTGGAATACAGTCAATATCCATTATCAGTTGAAGAATGCAGACGGAACAAGCAGTGTGATCCCGGATGCAGCAACAGCTATGGTATATGTACCTGCAAATACAACATATGTTTTAAGAAAACCGGATTTGTCGGATTATACTTATGTGGGAAATAGTGTGAATCAAGACCGGATCACTGTGACAGAAGCAGAAACAGATGTTACATATTATTATCAGAAAAAGAAAGATTCACAGGTAACACCAGGCGAGAATCCGACTGTGTCCCCAACAATTGCACCAAGTGCTAGTACAGTACCGACTACATCACCAACGGTTACACCGGGAGAGACAGTTCCGACTGCATCACCAAAAGCCACAGAGCAATCTAAGGATGGACAGAGTATAACAATATTGGAAAATAAGAATACGTCACAAAAGAAAGCAGAAATCCTTGTTGTAATAAAGCCTTCTTTTGCAAAAAAATATGCTAAGAATAATTATAGCTTTGTAAAGAGAGCGATTGAAAAAGTAGAAAAGGAAACTGCGAAGCAGAGAAGGAAGGTTGTTATAAAAGTTAGATTTAAGATGCAAAACAGAAAGAATCTGAGATGCAGATTAGATCGCGCAACATTGCATTATTTGACAGATAAAAAGATCCGGGAACTACAATGGGACAATGGAAATATGCGCCTCACACTGGATTTAAAGGCTTTGAGAACGATTAGAAAACAGACCGCAAAAGAGGTGTCCTTGACCCTTAAAAAGATAGGTTCTAAAAAAATTATGTCAAAGATAAAGAAAACCAACAGAAAACGTTTTGCATATGAGTTTTCTATTATAGATGCAAAGAAGAAAAAAATAAGTAGTATCAAAAAAGGGAAAATTACGATAGAACTCGGTTATCAGCGATCACATACAGATAAAAAAAGTAAGATGTATGTATATCAAATGAATAAAAACGGATCTGCTGTTAATATATTAAAATCACACAATGATGTTAAAAGAAAGAAGATACGATTTTGGGTAAATCATCCCTGTAGAGTTGTGATTGGTCGTAAGATATAATGTTTTAGCAATAAAAGAAAAGGTATCATGAGGCAGTAAAAACGATTCATGATACCTTTTTTAAAAGACGGATTTTATATCATAATGGCAGAAGTGCCATAAAAGTGACCGATGAAAGATTAGACATTTAGTGTTGTCAGATCTTTTGTCATCTGGTCAAGTTCTTCAATGATTCGACCGATCTCGGCAGTTGTTTTTGTGTTTTCGGAGGTGATTTCATAAGTTTCGTTTGAATGAGCAGTAACTTCTTCTGTAGCTGCCGATATTGTTTCTATACCGGAAGCAATAATATTATTTGCGTTAGTAAGTTCTGCAACAATGGATTTCATTTGTGCTGCTTCTTCATACACCATTGTGGTTTTATCTGCAATGGCTGAAAAGCTCTTTGCCGTGTTGCTTGCAGCTTTATTTTGCTCCTTTGCATTTTCAATCATTTGAGCAATAACACGAATCACTTCTTCTAATTCTTTAGAAATATTTTCAATTAATGTAGTAATATCAACTGTTGCATCTTGCGTTTGAGTAGCAAGATTTGAAATCTCGGAAGCAACAACGGAAAATCCCCTTCCTGCTTCTCCGGCTCTGGCTGCTTCAATACTTGCATTTAATGCAAGTAAGCTGGTTTGTGTAGTGATATTATCGATTAATTCAATGATAGAGTGCATTTGAACGGTATATGTGTTAAGTTCTTCAAGCTCTTTTGAAACATTTTCATTTGCATCATTAGATATCTTTGTGCGATCAATTAGTGTATCAATATTTTCGCGGGAAGAATTTAATTCAGCACGCGTATCCTCTAACGCTTCTGTCATAACAGAAGATCTGTTTTTGACTTGTTCTATTGTATTCTGAATCTGATTTGTTTTTTCCAGCTGTAATTGGATCGATTCAGCAGTGTCTGTTGTTCCTTGCGTAACTTCCTGCATTGATGCCATTGTATGATTGGTAGATGCTTCCAGTATATTCATCTTTTCGGAAACAATTCCTATACTTGTTGCAAGTTGTTTTGATGCAGCCATGAGCTGATTCATCATATTTGAAATTTGCTCCTTATCCTGCTCCATGGTTTTTAGCTTTTTATCATTAGAGGTATTGATATTGTTTGCACTCATGATCAGATAAAGAGAAAACAGAAGATAAGATGCAACTCGGATTTCAATATTCGGCAAATCGTTAGATGTGTAATGATTGGTGAAAAAGCCATATACAATCTGAACAATATTAGCAAGAAATGTTGCTGACATATAAAGTGCACTCAATCGGGGACTGCCATAACAGATTAACAATGCTGCTATAAGCAGAGAATAGACATATGCTACCGGTGAAAATGTTGTAAAAATGATAAAACAATAAAAAATACCAAAGCCGATTGGCAACATGATCTTGATCTTTTCAGATTCCGGGTTGTGTTTGTATTCTGCAACGGTTACAAGAAAAGGAAGCAACGCTAAAATACAGAAAATAATATAATAGGAAATGGTACGGCTGCCTTTTAGAACTTCTAGCAGATAACATATGACAAGAATAAAATTCATTAATCCATAGCCTAGCAATATAGAAATATTAGATCTTTTGATATCAGAATAGTTTTGAAAATTTGAAATATGCATTTAAGTGCCTCCTCCTTATATAAATAAAATTTTTATAAATTATATCATATCGGGAAAAAAGACATAAGGCAATCTCTTGAGGATAGTGTTTTTATTGAATTTATGACGCGTAATATGCTATAGTTTAATTAGGATTAGAAGGTTAGCCTGTAATAGGCATATCAGAGTATGAATAGCAAAAAATGGAGTAAGCAGAAAGGAAAAATATTATGGCTGATTATATTTTAAGCTGTTGTTCTACAGCAGATCTGACAAAGGAACAATTCGAAGAGATGGATGTAAAATATATTTGTTTTCATTATGAAATGGATGGAAAACAATATGCAGACGATCTCGGTCAGACGATGCCCTTTGACCTGTTTTATCAGAAAATGGCACAGGGGGCAGATACAAAAACATCGCAGGTCAACGCAGAAGAGTATGAGGAATATTTTGAAGGTTTCTTAAAAGATGGAAAAGATGTGTTGCATTTGTGCCTGTCTTCCGGCATTTCCGGTACGGTTAATTCTGCAAATATTGCAAAAGAAAAATTGTCAGAAAAATATCCTGACCGCAAGATCTTCATTGTAGACTCGCTCGGAGCTTCTTCCGGTTACGGACTGCTTATGGATACACTTGCTGCAATGCGTAAGGATGGTAAGACGATAGAAGAACTATATAACTGGGCAGAAGAATATAAGCTCAATGTGCATCATTGGTTCTTTTCTACGGATCTTTCATTCTATATCAAGGGTGGCAGAATATCAAAGACCGCAGGTGCGATCGGATCGCTTCTAAACATCTGTCCGCTGTTAAATATGGATTATTTGGGACGATTGATCCCAAGATTTAAGATCCGTACCAAGAAAAAAGTTATTCGTGCGATCGTTGACCGGATGGAAGAAAATGCACAGGATGGACTGGATTATTCCGGAAAATGTTATATTTCACAATCTGCCTGTATCGAAGATGCCAAAGAAGTTGCAAGATTAGTCGAAGAAAGATTCCCAAAGCTTAATGGTAAGGTAAAGATCAATTATATCGGTACAACGATCGGAAGTCATACCGGACCGGGAACGGTTGCGTTGTTTTTCTGGGGGAAAAAGCGGGAAGATTAGAGATTGTTTGAAAAAAGGAAATTTCGGAACATAAGTTTTACTTGCGAGGTGTTTTTATTGGACTTCTTATTTTTTATAATACAATTAAATAAAAAAACAAGAGAGAAATTGCTTATAGAGGATGGGAGGTCGTTAACATGAAGAATAATTCAGGAATGCCGGTATTTTTAGGATTGATAGGAATTATTGTAATGATAGCTGTGTTCAGTGCGATCGGAGACGCAGATAGAGAAAACTCAAAATGCCTTTACACAGGTTGCGATAATGAACGTGCGGAAGATAGCATTTATTGCTATCGGCATAAATCGTCAGGTAAAACGTATTCTGATCATCATTCATCTTTCCAAAGCAGTCCGTCCCCATCTGCTCAGCCAACAGAATCTCCTTCTTATGGCAGTACAAGAAATAACGGCAGTTCATATAGCAAGTCATATTCCGGAAAAGGAAAAAACAGTATTAATTCCGATATGTATGACTATGATAATCCGGACGATTACGCAGAAGATTATGCTGAAGATTATGCTGAAGATGAATTTGGAAATGATAAAAGTGAATCTGCTTATGATTATGGATATGATGAAGCCTATGACGACTGGGAAGATGAAATGGATGATTAGTCTGACAAAGTAATCATCGTTGAGGTGTTTTCATTTCTCAAAATGAAGAGAAAAAGATGCATCTTTTGAAAAGTGAAGAACTTGTAGAAGATAAAGTCGGATAAGAGAAATGAAAAATGGAGGAGATTATGGCAAAAAGTACGAATCAGAAATTAAAATTACTATATTTAATGCAGATCATGCTGGAAAATACCGATGATGAGCATGGTTTGAGCATGGCAGAGATCATTGACAAATTAGCAGCGTATGACATTAGTGCAGAACGAAAGAGTATTTATTCGGATTTTGAATTACTGCGGTTTTATGGGATCGACATTCAGCGGGAACAAAGAGACCGTACTGTGTACTACTATGTTGGCGCACGAGAGCTGGAACTTGCAGAACTTAAGAATATTATTATATATAGTTCTTCCGTACAGAATAGCATCCTTAATAGATCTAAAATTATCGTCAATGACAACAACTTCAC
>ENA-ORIC01002003-ORIC01002003.1-human-gut-metagenome-genome-assembly--contig:-NODE-2003-length-17724-cov-3.537372_pt1 | contig 17724 bp, 16 predicted proteins | sample MGYA00243023_ERZ508732 | MGnify/ENA primary metagenome ERZ508732 (study PRJEB26277, sample SAMN04329767) | human gut metagenome | biome: human-associated habitat | host: Homo sapiens | place: USA...
TGGTCATGTAGCCGCCGGACATCTTACCGGGGCGGCTTTCCACGTCGAACAACTCGTTGTCCTGCATAAAGTCGATGAACTCTGCCGTTTCGGGGCTGAGCTCGTGGTACATGGTGCGGGCGGCGTCCATGCGTGCCTGATAGCCCGGGATGGGCTTGGGGTTGCCGTCCTTGAAGATGATGGGCAGGTCGGTAAAGGTGGGATGGGTGATGCCGGTGCGCTTGGCGCGCATGGCCATCACCTTTTGCAGCTCGGGCACAACGTCCCGGGCAACCTGATCCCGGAAGGCCTGAATTTCGGCCTGACCGTAGCCGATGCGGTTCATGCGCACATAGGAAAGCTCGCTGTAATCCTTGTAGCCCAGAACCTCGGCCTGACGGTTCAGGTTTTTGACGATCTTGGTGTACAGTGCGTCCAGCTCGTCCCGGTGGGCGTCAAAGTAACCGGCCTCGGCTTCGTAGGCGGCGCGGCGCACGGCGGGGTCCAGATCCTCCTTGTAGGGGCCCAGCTGGGGGATGGTCAGCTGCTTGCCGTCCAGCTCCACCAGTGCGCCGCCGTAGATCTGCTGGTACTGGCTGACCAGCGCGTTGAACTCCTGCTGCAATTCCACGGTACGGTCGTCCATGCCCAGCACGGCGTTTTTCATACCGGCTACGCAGGTGGTGCCAAAGTGCTCGGTAAGGGCATCCACATAGGGGTTTGCCAGAAATGCCCGGCTGATCTCCACACTGGCGTTGGTCACGGCAGGGCCGTTGGCATCAAAAAAGTCCTGCTCAGCCTTCCAGTAGGCATCGCGGGTGTCACAGGTGTAGTGGATGTTGGCCAGCTGGGAGGCGGTGGTGTAGTCCGCAAAGGCGCGGCTCTGCTCGTAGTACACCTGAATGAGGGCGTCGCCGTCCTGCGCATCGGCGGCCTTGGCAGCCAGCTGCTTGCACCGTGCCAGCAGGGCATTGATATCCGGGCGGGTATAGGTCATTTCGCTGAATTTCATGGAAAATTTCCTTTCCGGGGCAGTTTCCCCTTTGGTATCTTGTGTTCATCTTACCACGTTCTGCACCAAAAGAAAAGAGGGAGACAGGCGGGCAAAAGTCTTATGTTTATACAACACTGCCAAAAATAAAAACGCTCCTTTGGCAAAGATGTCTGTTTGAGCGCTTGCAGTGCGGTAAAAAAAGGATTATAATGGCATCATCAACAGAGTAAGACCCTGCGCGTTAAGTGCCGCATCAACGGGGAGTTGTGCTGCGGACGAAGGTATTGACCGCGGTGCAGGGTCTGCATCCCGCTGCTGCATGGACTTGGGTGCAGGCGAGAGCCGTCTGCGGTTTTTGCCCGGAAGTGAATGTTGTTGGAATTCACGCCCTCCTTTGTGCGGTCTGTCACAGGGGAGGGCGTTTTTGCGTCCTGCCTGCTGTTCCTTTTTAAGGAGGACAACTACAATGAACGACAAAAAAACTTCGGTGCGTACCCTGACCATGCTGGCTTTGCTGGTAGCCATGAGCATCGTGTTCAGCCGGGTGCTCAGCATCTCCACCGGCTTCGTCCGGTTCAATCTGGGCAGCCTGCCGGTGCTGCTGGCGGCGGTGGTGTTTGGCCCCGGCGCAGGCTTTGCGGTGGGTGCGGTGGCCGATATCATCGGCGGTGTGTTGGCGGGCTACGCCATCAACCCGCTCATCACGCTGGGTGCGGGTGCCATCGGCTTGGTGGCAGGCTTTGCGTGGCAGAAGCTGAGCAGCCTTTCCACAAATTTGCGGCTTGCAGCCAGCGTGCTGCTGGGGCATTTTGTAGGCTCTATGGTCATCACCTCGCTGGCGCTGCGCCTGTTTTACGGCTATCCGTGGGCAACGCTGGCGGTGCGTATCCCCAACGCCCTCATCCTGAGCGCCGTGAACGTTGTGCTGTTGCGCATCCTGCTGGAAAACCGCAGCCTGATGAAGCTGGCAAAGAAGTAAGAGTTCTATAAAATGGAACACCGGAGCGTCTGCAGACGCTCCGGTGTTCCGAAATTTTTAATATTATTCCTTGAATCGAGGCAGTATCTATGAACTACGAACAGGCAATGGAATACATCCATGCGGTGCAGTGGGCGGGGCATAAGCCCGGGCTTACCCGCACCCGCACCCTGCTGGCGGCACTGGGCGACCCGCACAAAAAGCTGCAATTCGTTCATGTGGCGGGCACTAACGGCAAGGGCAGTACGGCGGCGATGCTGGCTTCCTGTCTGCAAGCCGCCGGTTACCGGGTGGGACTGTATACCTCGCCCTTCATCAACCGGTTCAACGAGCGCATCCAGATCAACGGACAGCAGATCCCGGACGAGGCGCTGGTGGCGCTGGTGGAGCAGGTAAAACCTGCCGCCGACGCCATGGAGGACGTGCCCACCGAGTTCGAGATCATCACCGCACTGGGAATGCTCTATTTTGCGCAGCAGCGGTGCGATATCGTGGTGCTGGAGGTAGGGCTTGGCGGCACGCTGGATTCCACCAATGTCATCGAAAAGCCTGCCTGCGCGGTGATTACCGCACTGGGCATGGACCACGTCAAGGAGCTGGGTCCCACGCTGGCAGATATCGCCACTGCCAAGGCGGGCATCATCAAGCCGGGCTGTCCGGTGGTGAGCTACGGCGGCGCACCGGAGGCAGACGCCGTGCTGCGCCGGGTGGCGGCACAGCAGCACGCTCCCTTTACGGAGGTGGACTTTGCAAAGCTGCAAATCACCGGCGGGGATTTGGACGCAGTTACCTTCAGCTTTGACGGGCTGGACGGGGTGCGGCTGCCGCTCATCGGCAGCTATCAGCCCCGCAACGCCGCGCTGGCCATCACCGCCCTGCGGGTGCTGCGGCAGCAGGGCTGGAACATCCCGGAAAGCGCTATCCGCACCGGGCTGGAGCAGGTGAGCTGGCCCGGGCGCTTTGAGCTGCTGCGCCACAGCCCTGCCTTTGTGCTGGACGGCAGCCACAACGCCCACGGGATGCGCGCCACAGTGCAGAGCCTGAAAGACCGCTTCCCCGGGCAGAAATTCGTCTTTCTGGTCAGCATTATGGCAGACAAGGACGTGGACGAGATGTTGGCGCTGCTGGCACCGCTGGCTGAGCGGTTTGTGACCGTGACGGCGCACAACCCCCGCGCCATGCCGGCGCAGACGCTGGCAGAGCATATCCGCGCCTACGGCTGCACCGCCGAGGCTGCGGACAGCATCGAGGCCGGTGTGGCGCGCGCAGAAGAACTGGGCGGCGAAGGCCCGGTGTGCGCACTGGGTACGCTGTATTTCTCCGGCGATGTGCGGCAGGCGTTTGCCCGCCTGAATGCGTAATGATGCAGAAAAAATATTTTTGAATACAAGCAGAGCCGGACAGCCCGCGGGCTGTCCGGCTCTGTGTTTTTATAAAGAAAATATTAGACCCGCAGCTGTTTTTTTGCCATTTGCAGCGCACGGCAGATATAGTACCATGAAACCGGCTGAAAATCAACATTTTTTCTGCATAGCTTCAAAATATGCAGCGGCGACGCCTACCTGATTGGCCTCACTGCTGAAGGCGCAGGGCACGATCTGGCAGCGGGGCAAGCCCTCCATGTAGGCCTGTCCCGCCCGGGAGGCGTACAGTCCATCGTAGGCGCTGCGCAGGCTTTCCAGCAGCAGGGGCTGCTTGCTGATGCCGCCGCCGATGGCCACCTTTTCCACATCCAGCAGAACGGTCAGGTTGTAGATCTGCACCGCCACCGCGTGGCAGAACCGCCGCAGCACCTCTAAGGCTTCCGGCTCTCCGGCGTTGGCGGCGGCAAAAAAGCTGCGTCCGTTCAGCGGGGCGTCCTCCGGCAGCGCCTTGCGGGCGCGGTACCATTTAAGCAGGTTGCTGGTGCTGCACTGGCAGGCCATGTTCTGATCCGGGGCGTCCCACGCCTCGGCGTTGGTGTTGACAAAGCTGTACTCTCCGGCGGTAAAGTGCACCCCGCGCACCAGCTGCCCGTTGGCAATAATGCCGCCGCCCACGCCGGTGCCAATGATGAACACTGCCGCGTTGCAGCAGCCTTTCAGCGCGCCGTTTGCCAACTCTGCCATGGCGGCGGCCTTGCCATCGTTTTCCAGGATAACGGGGCAGCCGCACTTTTCCGCCAGCAGCTGCCCCACCGGGGTAGCGGTGTTGTACAGCAGCGCCCCGCCGTTGGACACATAGCCGGTGCGGTTATCCACAAAGCCCGGCAGCGCCATGGCAATGCCGCTCACCTCGTCCTTGTGGGGCGCATACAGCTGGTAGACTGCATCCAGAAACTGCGCCTGTGTATCCTGCGGCGTGGGCACCGCGCCGCTGTCCGTGCGGTGCATCTGCTCGTCCATGACCGAGTATTTGATCTCGGTTCCGCCTACATCAAAAACCATGATCTTCATTTTGTAGCCCTCCCGTAAACGGTCGTTTTCTGTCCCTATTATGGCAAATCATCGCGGGAAAGTAAAGCCCCGGCGGTAAAAAAGAAAACTGCAAAAATCGCCCCGGCTTGCGGTTGCAATCCGCCCTGCCCTGTGATATCCTGAAAAGAGAGTATCTGTTATATAAAGGAAGAAACTGCCATGGATTGCAAACTGCGTGCCAAAAACTGCGGCGGCTGCCCCCTGCTGGGGCTGGACTATGCCGCGCAGCTGAAACAGAAGGAAGAAAAAGTGCGTGCTTTTGTGGGTAAATACGGCCCGGTGCACCCCATCCGGGGCATGGAGCAGCCCTACCACTACCGCAATAAGGTCATTTCCACCTTTGCCCCCGGCTGGGGTGGAAAACTGACCTCCGGCATCTATGCGGCAAACAGCCACAAGGTGCTGCCGGTGGAAAGCTGCCTGCTGCAGGACGAGGTGCTGGACAAGACGATGCAGGCGGTGCGGGCTGCCGCCAACGCCTGCCGCTACCAGCCCTACGATGAGGACAAGGGCACCGGGCTTGTGCGCCACTGCCTGCTGCGGCGGGGCGTAGCCAACGGGCAGGTGATGGTGGTGCTGGTAACGGCGCAGCCGGTGCTGCCGGGGGCCAAGAACTTTGTAAAGGCGCTGCTGGCGGAGACCGCACAGCGCGGCGTGACTGTGACCACCGTGGTGCAGAACGTGAACAGCCGCAAGACCAGCGTAGTGCTGGGCGAGGCGGAAAAGGTGCTGTACGGCAAGGGATTCATTCTGGACACCCTTTGCGGCAAGACCTACGCCATCAGCCCGCGCAGCTTTTATCAAATCAACCACACCCAGACCGAAGTGCTGTACGGCCTTGCGGTGGAAGCTGCAAAGCTGACCGGCAAGGAGGTGGTGCTGGACGCCTACTGCGGCATCGGCACCATCGGCCTGACTGCCGCCGACCATGCAAAGCAGGTGGTGGGCGTGGAACTGAACCGGGACGCCGTGCAGGACGCCATTGGCAACGCAAGACACAACGGCGTAAAGAACGCCCGCTTCTTTGCCGCCGACGCCACCCGCTGGATCCGCGAAGCGGCCGCAGCGGGGGAAAAGGCAGACGTCATCTTTATGGACCCCCCGCGCGAAGGCTCCACTCCGGAATTTCTTGCCAGCGTGGCGCGTATGGCACCGAGGCGCGTGGTCTACGTCAGCTGCAACCCCGTCACTCTCGCCCGCGACCTTGCCACCCTGACAAAGCTGGGCTATAAGGCCGAGGGCTTTACCCCGGTGGATATGTTTCCGCATACAGAGCATATCGAGACAATAGTGTTGCTACAAAGAGAAACCTTGTAGAAATCCTTAGATTTAGGCACTTTTCCCGCCATGTGGTGTTTGACGCCGAGGGTGATAAATTCCGTAATAAGCGTATTGAGGACTATATCACGGTTTCGGTAGTTATTGATATGGAGTGTGGGAACACAAAAAACTAAATAGTTGACTGAAAGGGACATCGTGCAAGCGGTGTCCCTTTCTCATGGGCGGAGCCGCAGAGTTTTCATATTCTGCGGCTTTTCTTTTTGCCCAAAAGCAGAAAGGAGGCGACGGCCTATGTACTTCACTTCCGGCAGCGACCGGGCCTTTGAACAGCTCATGCAGGGCAAGCCCGGTTTCGACCACTACGACAGCGGCGAGGCGGTCACGCCGGAGGACTGCGGCACCTGCCGCTTTTATCGCCCGCACTGGAAATATCAATTCTGCGTCTATGCGGAATGTCCCTACCAGCCGGGCAAGCTGACCGCCTACGACGCGGTGACATTTCGAGTGAAAGGAGTTGAGAACATGGCAGTATTTCGTGTAGAGCGTAACAAGGGCTACACGGTGATGTCCAATCACCACCTGCGGAACAAGGACTTATCCCTGAAAGCCAAGGGCCTGTTATCGCAAATGCTTTCCCTGCCGGAAGATTGGGACTATACGCTGAAAGGCTTATCCCTTATCAACCGGGAGCAGATCGACGCGATCCGGGCCGCAATCCGGGAGCTGGAACAGGCCGGGTACATCGTCCGATCTCGTGAGCGCGACAGCCAAGGACGCTTGCGCGGCGCGGACTATGTGATCTATGAACAGCCCCAGCCTGTGCCGGATTCACCTACGTTGGAAAATCCAATGTTGGATAATCCAACGCAGGAAAAGCCTACGTTGGGAAAACCAACGCAATTAAATAAAGATATATCAAGTAAAGAAAAATCAATTACTGATATATCAATTACCGATCCCATTCCTATCCTTTCCCGACCCTCTCCTTTGGAGGACGAGGCGGCACAGCCGCCGGAACGGAAAGGAACGGAAGCGAAATCACAGAGCGCCATAGAGATTTATCGTCAAATCATCATGGACAACATCGAGTACGAACACCTTTGCCAGCACGTCAAGGGCATTGACCGGGAAACGCTGGACGAGATTGTGGACTTGCTGGTGGAAACCGTATGCAGCGCCCGCAAGACCATCCGCATTGCCGGGGACGATTACCCGGCAGAGCTGGTGAAATCCAAGTTTATGAAGCTGGACAGCTCTCACATCGAGTTTGTCTTTGACTGTTTGAGCAAGAACACTTCGGAAATCCGCAACATCAAGAAATACCTGCTGGCTATGCTGTTCAATGCGCCCAGCACGATCAACGGGTACTATGCCGCGCTGGTGGCCCATGACATGAACACCGGCAAAATCTGAAAGGAGGACGGCCCTATGAAACAGGGTGCATTGATTTTTGACGAGCGCAGCGACCGTTACGACATTCGCTTTGATCTGGCGGACTACTACGGCGGCCTGCACTGTGGAGAAACCTTTGACGTGATGGTGGGCGGCAGGTGGAAGCACACCCGCATTGAGTACGGGGACGACTGGTATCTGGTTGGCATCCGTGCCGACGACCTTTCCGGCCTGCGGGTGAGGATTTAATCGGGGACAACCGGCGCAAGCGGCTGTCCCTTTTCTGTTTCCTGCGGCGGCTGACGGTGCCACCTTAACCGTGCCGCCGCACTTCTGCGAAAGGAGGGATAGCGATTGCAGGAGGAAGTAACCCAAAAGACAATGGCCTTTTCCATCAAATCGGCCAAGCTGACGGCCCAAGTGCTGCAAGCGGCGGCCCGCAAGTTTCTGGAAACCCAAAACAAGGGTAAGACCAAGCTGCACCACGGCCAGCAGAGCCTAAAGCAGCTCAAAAAGCACGGGGCGGCCCTGTCCAATATCGAGATCACCGACGCCAACATTGGACTGTTTAAGCCCTGCGCCAAGAAATACGGCGTGGACTTCACGCTGCGGAAAGACGCCACTACCCAGCCCCCGCACTACATCGTGATTTTCAAGGCCAAGGACGCCGACAACATGGAACAGGCGTTCAAGGAGTTCACGGCCAAGAAGTTGCAGCGGGAGGAACGGCCCTCGATCCGCAAGAACATTGCCGCAAGCAAGGAAAAGGCAGCGGCCCGCAACGCTGACCGGGCCAAGGAAAAATTCAAAGAAAGGGGGCTGTCACGATGAAGCCGGAAATGAAAAAACTGATAATCGCCAATCTGCCCTATCTGCTGTTTGTCTATCTGTTCGGCAAGCTGGGGCAGGCGTACCGGCTGGCGGAGGGTATCGACCTTTCCCAAAAGCTCCTGCACTTTGCGGATGGCTGCGCGGCGGCCTTTGAAAGTGCCGCCCCCAGCTTCCACCTCTTTGACCTGCTGATCGGCGTCGCCGGTGCTGCGGCGCTGCGGCTTATGGTGTACTGCAAAGGCAAGAACGCCAAGAAATACCGCAAAGGTGTGGAGTATGGCAGCGCCCGATGGGGCGGCCCCAAGGATATAGCCCCCTATATCGACCCCAATTTTGACAACAACATTCTGCTGACACAGACGGAACGGCTTACCATGAACAACAGGCCGAAAGACCCCAAAACCGCAAGAAATAAAAATGTTCTTGTAATCGGCGGTTCCGGCTCCGGCAAGACCCGGTTCTTTGTAAAACCAAACCTGATGCAATGTGTGTCCAAGGACTATCCGACCTCGTTTGTGATAACCGATCCCAAGGGCAGCTTGATCGGTGAAGTGGGCCAGCTCCTTATCCGCAGCGGCTACCGCGTGAAAGTGCTGAACACCATCAATTTTTCCAAGAGCATGAAATACAACCCGTTTCGGTATCTGCACTCGGAAAAAGACGTGTTGAAGCTGGTAAATACCCTGATTTGCAACACTAAAGGCGAGGGCGAAAAAAGTGCGGAAGATTTTTGGGTGAAATCGGAACGGCTGTTCTACACGGCCCTGATCGGCTATATCTGGCAGGAAGCGCCGGAGGAAGAAATGAACTTCACGACGCTGCTTGAAATGATAAATGCCAGCGAAGCCCGCGAGGACGACCCGGAATTTCAGTCGCCGGTGGATTTGATGTTTGAGCGATTGGAGGAACGCGATCCAGACCACTTTGCCGTCCGCCAGTATAAAAAATTCCTGCTTTCTGCGGGCAAGACACGTTCCTCTATCCTTATCAGCGCGGGCGCGAGAATGGCCCCGTTTGACATCCGCGAGGTGCGGGAGCTGATGGAGGACGACGAACTGGAACTTGACACCATCGGGGACGAGAAAACGGCGCTGTTCCTGATTATGTCGGACACGGACACCACCTTTAATTTCATTCTGGCAATGGTACAGAGCCAGCTTATCAACCTGCTTTGTGACCGGGCCGATGATAAATACGGCGGGCGGCTGCCGGTTCACGTCCGCATGATACTGGACGAGTTTGCGAACATCGGCCAGATACCCAACTTTGACAAGCTGATCGCCACCATCCGAAGCCGTGAAATCTCGGCTTCTATTATTTTGCAAAGCCAGTCACAGTTAAAGGCCATCTACAAGGACGCTGCGGAAATCATTTCCGATAACTGCGACTGCACGCTTTTTCTTAGTGGGCGGGGCAAGAACGCCAAGGAAATCTCTGACGTGCTGGGCAAAGAAACCATCGACAGCTACAACCAGAGCGAAAACCGGGGCGCACAGACCTCTCACGGATTGAATTATCAGAAGTTAGGAAAGGAGTTGATGTCACAGGACGAAATCGCAACGATGGACGGAGGCAAGTGTATTTTGCAGGTGCGCGGTGTAAGGCCGTTTTTCAGTGAGAAATACGACATTACCCGTCACCCCCGCTATAAATACCTTTCCGACGCCGACAAGAAGAACTATTTTGATGTGGACAGGTACTTGACCGCCCTGCGCCGGAAACGGCAGCGGGTGGTTTCGCAGGAGGAAACCTTTGACCTCTACGACATTGACCTGTCGGATGAAGATTTGGCCGCCGTGAATGAATAACCGGCGGCTTTCCCTTATCAACAAATCATATCAATCTAAAATTATGGAGGTAAATTTATGGAATTTTTCAATAGTGCGGTTACTACTTTGCAGACTATCGTTGTGGGCCTCGGCGGTGCGCTGTGTGTTTGGGGCGGCATCAACCTTCTGGAAGGTTACGGTCAGGATAACCCGGCCAGCAAGTCGCAGGGTGTTAAGCAGCTCGTCGCGGGCGGTGGTGTTGCCTTGATCGGCGTCACTCTGGTTCCCCTGCTGTCTGGTCTGCTGGGCTGATCGTCCCGGCTGTCCGCCAACCAACCCAACCATAACTGTTAAATCCTGAAACCCCGCCGCGCTCTCCCGGTTCCATGCGGGAGGGCGCGGCAAAGGAGGTGAACCCACATGATAGGCGAACTCATAGGGGATTGGATCAAAGGCATTTTAATCGACGGCATCATGGGCAACCTGTCCGGGCTGTTCAGCACGGTCAATACGAAAGTCGGGGAAATCGCCTCGGATGTGGGGACGACGCCGCAAGCGTGGAACAGCGGCATATTCAATATGCTGCAATCCCTGTCGGACACGGTGATCGTCCCCATTGCAGCGGCGATCCTTGCCGTTATCATGTGCTATGAGCTGATAGACATGATCGTGGAAAAGAACAATATGCACGACTTTGACACGTCCATGTTCTTCCGCTGGATTTTCAAAAGTGCTTTTGCCATTCTCATTGTGACGAACACATGGAATATCGTCATGGGCGTTTTCGACGCCACCCAAGCCGTCGTCAACCAGAGCGCCGGGGTGATTATTGGGGAAACCAGCATTGACTTTGACACCCTCATTCCCGACCTTGAAGCACAACTGGAAGCTATGGACATCGGGCCGCTACTGGGCCTGTGGTTCCAGACCCTTGTTGTGGGGCTGACGATGAACATTCTTTCCGTCTGTATTTTCCTTGTGACCTACGGAAGAATGATTGAAATTTATGCCGTGACCGCGCTGGGGCCGATCCCCCTTGCCACGCTGGGCAATGCGGAGTGGCGCGGCGTCGGTCAGAACTACTTGAAATCCCTGTTGGCGCTGGGCTTCCAAGCCTTTTTGATTATGGTGGTTGTCGGCATCTATGCGGTGCTGATCCAGCAGATCGGACAGGCAGCGGATATATCCGGGGCCATTTGGGGCTGTATGGGCTACACGGTTCTGCTCTGCTTCTGTCTGTTCAAGACTGGCAGCATATCGAAAGCCGTCTTTACTGCACATTAACAGACAGGAGGACTACCAACCATCGAGGAAGTACAAAAGAAACGATACCACATCATTTACGCCGATCCGCCGTGGCGGTATGAGTGCAAGAAAACAGGTGCGGCGGAACATCACTATCCCACCATGAGCATTGACGAGCTGTGCGCCCTGCCGGTGGAAACGCTGGCGGAAAAGGACTGTCTACTGTTCTTGTGGGCCACATTCCCGCAGCTCCCGGAAGCCCTGCGCCTGATCCGGGCATGGGGCTTTACGTTCAAGACGGTGGCCTTTGTCTGGTTGAAGCTCAACAAGAAAAGCCCCACATGGTTTTATGGGCTGGGCTACTGGACGAGAGGCAATGCGGAAATCTGCCTGCTTGCCAAACGAGGCAAACCCAAGCGCCGCAGCGCCGGTGTCCATCAGTTTATTATTTCCCCTGTGGAGGAACACAGCAAAAAGCCGGACGTAACCCGCGACAAAATCATTGAGCTGGCGGGCGATCTGCCCCGCGTGGAGCTGTTTGCCAGACAGAAAGCGCCCGGCTGGGACGTTTGGGGAAACGAGGTGGACAGTGATCTTTCCCTGACCCCACAAGAAAATGTATCAGAAACGAGGTGATTTGAATGGCTTATGTGACCGTCCCAAAGGACTTAACCCGCGTAAAATCCAAGATTGTGTTTGGCCTTACCAAACGACAACTGATCTGCTTCGGCGGTGCGCTTCTCGTAGGCGTCCCGCTTTATTTTTTGCTCCGGGGCCGGGTGACTGGCAGCGCGGCGGCCCTGATTATGGTGTTCGCCATGCTGCCGGGCTTCCTGCTGGCCCTGTACGAGCGCCACGGCCAGCCCCTTGAAGTGGTGGTATGGCAGATCGTCCAGTGCTGCTTTATCCAGCCCAAGGAAAGGCCCTACCAAACCGATAACGCCTATACTGCCCTCATGCGGCAGCATCAAATGGAACAGGAGGTAAAGCTCACCCGCGCCGAAAAGCGGGAAATACAGGCCATCATCCACAAATATAAGGGCGACGGAAAAGCCCATTCTGCACAGGCCAGCATCCCGTATCAGTCCATGTACCCGGACGGGATTTGCAAGGTGACGGCCAACACGTTCAGCAAATGTATCGAGTTTGCCGACATCAGCTATCAGCTTGCACAGGCCGACACCAAGACGGCCATTTTTGAAAACCTGTGCGATCTCTACAACTATCTGGACGCCTCTATCCACGTCCAGCTTTCCTTTGTCAACCGCAAGACCGACCCCAAGCAGTACGCCAAGAGCTTTGAGATTAAGGCGCAGGGGGACGACTTCGACGACATCCGGGCGGAGTATTCCGGCATCCTGCAAGACCAGCTTGTACGGGGTAACAACGGCCTCACCAAGCGCAAGTTCCTCACGTTCACCATCGAGGCCGACAACCTGAAAATGGCCCGCGCCCGTCTGACCCGCATTGAAACCGACCTGCTGGGCTATTTCAAGACGATGGGGGCCGTGGCTCATGTGCTGGACGCCAAGGAACGTCTGGAAGTGCTGCATGGGGTACTCCACCCCGACGCCGAGCCGTTTCAATTTGAATGGAAATGGCTGGCCCCGTCCGGCCTTTCCACCAAAGATTTTATTGCCCCGTCCTCGTTCCGTTTCGGCAATTCCCGTATGTTCGGGCTGGGCGGCAAGTATGGGGCCGTGAGCTTCTTAAACATCCTGTCCCCGGAACTGTCGGACGAAATGCTGGCCGACTTCCTCAACACGGAAAACGGCATTGTCGTCAATCTCCATGTGCAGGCCATCGACCAGAGCGAGGCCATCAAGACGGTTAAGCGCAAGATCACCGACCTTGACGCCATGAAGATACAGGAACAGAAACGAGCTGTCCGCAGCGGCTACGACATGGACATCCTGCCCAGCGACCTTGCCACCTACGGACAGGACGCCAAGGAGCTTTTGAAAACCCTGCAAAGCCGGAATGAGCGAATGTTCCAGATCACCTTTCTGGTGATGAACACCGCTGACACCCGGCAGAAGTTGGAGAACGATGTATTTTGGGCCGCAGGTGTGGCGCAGAAATACAACTGTTCCCTTGTCCGTCTGGACTACCAGCAGGAACAGGGCCTTATGAGCAGCCTGCCGCTGGGGGCCAACCACATCAAGATCGAGCGTTCCTTGACGACTTCCAGCGTGGCCGTGTTCGTGCCTTTCGTGACGCAGGAGCTTTTCATGGGCGGCGACGCCATGTATTACGGCGTCAATGCCAAGACCGGAAACATGATTATGCTGGACAGAAAACGGGCGCGGTGTCCCAATGGCTTGAAGCTGGGTACTCCCGGTTCCGGCAAATCCATGAGCTGTAAATCCGAGATCGTCAGTGTGTTCCTTTGTACGCCGGACGATGTATATATCTGCGATCCAGAGGCGGAATATTACCCCCTTGTGAAGCGGCTCCACGGCCAAGTGGTGAAACTGTCGCCTACCAGCAAATCCTATGTAAACCCGCTGGACATCAACCTGAATTACAGCGAGGACGAAAATCCGCTGGCCTTGAAAAGTGATTTCGTGCTGTCGTTCTGTGAGCTTGTCATGGGCGGCAAGAACGGGCTGGAAGCCATTGAAAAGACGGTGATCGACCGGGCGGTACAGGTGATCTACCGGCCTTATCTGGCAGACCCCAAGCCGGAAAATATGCCCATCCTTGCAGACCTGCACAAAGCCCTGTTAGACCAGCATATCCCGGAGGCTGACCGTGTGGCGCAGGCCCTTGACCTGTATGTAAACGGCAGCCTGAACGTCTTTAACCACCGCACCAATGTCAACATCGAAAACCGCATTGTGGCCTTTGACATCAAAGAGCTGGGAAAACAATTAAAGAAGCTCGGTATGCTCATTGTCCAAGACCAGATTTGGGGCCGTGTGACCCAAAACCGCAGCCAAGGCAAGGCGACGTGGTACTTCTGCGACGAGTTCCATTTGCTTTTGCGAGAGGAACAGACGGCAGCTTTCTCCTGCGAGATTTGGAAGCGATTCAGAAAATGGGGAGGCATCCCGACCGGGGCGACCCAGAACGTCAAAGACCTGCTTTCTTCCCCGGAGATCGAAAACATTCTGGAAAACAGCGACTTCATTTGCCTGCTCAATCAGGCGTCCGGCGACCGGCGCATCCTTGCGGAGCGATTGAACATTTCCCCGCAGCAGTTACGGTATGTGGACAATTCTGAACCCGGCGAGGGGCTTTTGATCTATGAAAATGTGATTCTGCCGTTCCGCAACCCCATCCCGCAGCGCAGCCAGCTCTACAAGATTATGACGACCCGGTTAGGTGAGGGCGAAACGGTATGACAGACAAGGAGGTGACGCCCTATGAAGCAGTTGAAACCCCGTGATAAGGTGACGCAGCACATGACCCGCGACGGCCTGACGCTGGATAACCAGACCACCGGCGAGAGCATCAACATTTCCAGCCGGGAGGCCGAACAGGACTATTCCGCAGCCGAGCCGGGCGGCACCGCTGAAAAGGTGCTGGAACGTGCCGGGGACATCCGGGAGCGCAGCAAGGCGAAGCGGGCCGCCAAGGATGGCGCGAATACAGCGGCGCAGGCCACCGGCCCGGCGTCCCGCCTGCAATTCACCGCCGAGGAACGGGCCAATCCCGCCCTTTCCAAGTACGTTCACAAGGCGGAAAAGCGGGCGGATAAGCTGGACGCAGCCAAAGAAGCCCTGCCGAAAAAGCGCGTCGTCACCACGGAAACCGTCTATGACGAGGCCAAGGGCAAGGCCAAAACCAAGCTGCACTTTGACAAGGTGGAGAAACCGGCCCCCAAGCTCAAACCCAACCCGGCCAGCCGTCCGATGGAGGAAGCGGGCCTGTATCTGCATGGGAAAATCCACGAGGTTGAGCATGAGAATGTGGGCGTCGAGGGCGGCCATAAAGGAGAAGAACTTGCCGAGCGCCAAGCAGGAAAAGCCATCCGCAGCGGCATCCGGCGTCATAAGCTCAAACCCTACCGGGCCGCAGCCAAGGCCGAGAAAAAGGCCATTGCCGCCAATGCGGAGTACATCTACCAGAAATCCTTGCGGGACAACCCGGAAATGGCGCAGGCGGTGAAAAACCCAGTGGCCCGGTTCTGGCATAAACAGAAAATCAAACGGGACTATGCCAAGGCAGCACGGGCGGCGGGCCAGACGGCACAGGGCGCAGCCAGCGCCACCAAAACCACCGCCACAGCCGCCAAGAAAGCCGCCGAGAAAAGCAAACAGGCCGCGTCCTTTGTGGCCCGGCACTGGAAAGGTGTGCTGCTGATCGGCGGTGTGGGCCTTATGCTCATGCTGATTATGGGCGGCCTGCAATCCTGTACGGCCATGTTCGGCAGCGCAGGAACCGGCGTGGCAGCCACGTCCTATCTGTCCGAGGACAGCGATATGCTGGGGGCCGAAGCCGCCTATGCGGACATGGAGGCCGATTTACAGTATGAGCTTGACAACTACGAAAGCCTGCACCCCGGCTATGACGAATACCGCTTCGATCTGGACGAGATCGGCCACGACCCCTATGTGCTGACTTCCATCCTGTCGGCGCTGCATGATGGCGTCTATACGCTGGGCGACGTGCAAGGCGACCTTGCCATGCTCTTTGAGAAGCAATACACCCTGACACAGACCATTGAAACCGAAACCCGATACCGCACCGAAACCCGGACGGACAGCGAGGGTAACCCCTACACCGTGCAAGTTCCCTACACCTATTACATCTGCAACGTGAAGCTGGAAAACTTCGATATGTCCCATCTGCCTGTTTACATCATGGGCGAGGAACAAATGAGCCTGTATGCGGTGTATATGCACACGCTGGGCAACCGGCCTGATCTGTTTCCCAACGGCACCTATCCCAACGCTTCCACCGTCAAGGAGCCGACCTACTACGAGATACCCCCGGAGGCTTTGGAGGACGCCACCTTTGCCGCAATGATGGCCGAGGCGGAAAAGTATGTGGGTTATCCGTATGTGTGGGGCGGCAGCTCTCCCAGCACCAGCTTTGATTGCAGCGGCTTTGTGAGCTGGGTCATCAATCACAGCGGATGGGACGTGGGACGGCTGGGCGCACAGGGCCTTTGCAATATCTGTACCCCTGTTTCCCCGGAGCAGGCCAAGCCCGGCGACCTTGTATTTTTCGTCGGCACCTACGACACCCCCGGCGTTTCCCACGTCGGCATTTATGTGGGCAATTCCGTGATGTTGCACTGTGGCGACCCTATTTCTTACACCAACCTCAATTCGAGTTATTGGCAGCAGCATTTCTATTGTTACGGGCGTCTGCCTTGACGCCAGAAAGGAGTTTTGACGATGGCAAACAAACTTGACCGTATCGAAAAAGACATTGAGAAAACCAAGGCCAAGATCGCGGAGCTGCAAAAGCAGCTTCGTGAGCTGGAAGCGGCAAAGACCGAACAGGAGAATTTGCAGATCATCCAGCTTGTGCGCGGCCTGAACATGAAGCCGGAGGAATTTGCGGCGTTCCTGCGCGGCGGCGCTTTGCAGAGCGCCCCGGCCCCGCAGCCGGATTTTGAACAGGAGGACAATGCCGATGAAGAATAAGATCATTCGCACGTTTACCGTGACGCTGGCCGCCGTGCTTTGCCTGACGGCCTTTTCCACCACCGCTTTTGCCGGTGGCACTGACCCCAACCCAGAGCCTTTGCCGGAAACCACCGAGGCACCGCAGGAGGAAGAACCCACCACCGGCGGCATGGAGCCGAAGGGCGTACCTGTTACCCCGGAGGGCAATGCAACACTGGTGGATGATTTTTATGGGGATAAGCAGCTTATCACCGTTACCACCAAGGCGGGCAACTACTTTTATATTTTGATCGACCGTGCTAACGAGGACAAGGAAACCGCCGTTCACTTCCTCAACCAAGTGGACGACGCTGACCTGCAAGCACTGTTGGAGGACGGCGAAGCTGCCCCGGAAACCTGCACCTGTACGACCAAGTGCGCGGCAGGAACCGTCAACACGAATTGCCCGGTATGTAAAACCAATATGACCGAGTGTACCGGTCCGGAGCCGGAACCGCAGGAGCCGGAGGAAACCGAGCAGCCGCAGGAAGATGAAGCGAAAGGCAGCGGCATGGGCGGCCTTGTCGTGTTCCTTGTGGTGGCCCTGATCGGCGGCGGCGCGGCCCTTTACTTCTTCAAGTTTAAGAAGCCCAAGGCCGACACCAAGGGCGGCGACGAGCTGGACGAATACGATTTTGGCGAGGACGAGGACGACGAGGACGAACCGACCCCGGAGGACGAGGAACCCGCGCAGGATAAGGAGGAATAAGGAATGAGTATTCAGTTGGTAATTGCAGAGAAACCGAGCGTCGCCCGCAGCATTGCGGGCGTGATCGGTGCGGATCAGAAAAGGGACGGCTACATGGAGGGAAACGGCTATCTGGTGAGCTGGTGTATCGGCCACCTTGTTTCCCTTGCCGACGCCGGAGCCTATGACGAGCGTTTCAAGAAGTGGCGCTATGACGACCTGCCGATTTTGCCGCAGGAGTGGCAGTACATCATCCCCGCCGAGAAAAAAGGACAGTTTGCCGTGCTGCGTTCCCTGATGGAGCGCCCCGACGTGACGGGCCTTGTGTGCGCCACCGATGCAGGATAGTGCGGTTGGGTGACTCAAGAGAAAGGAAAAAGAGACCTAATCTCGTCAAAAAATAAATAATCAGATTATTAAAGGAGTCATTCAAATGAAACGAAATCAGAATTTCGACCATAATCACTCTCAAAAAGTGCTTTCCTGCCG
>ENA-ORIC01002009-ORIC01002009.1-human-gut-metagenome-genome-assembly--contig:-NODE-2009-length-17680-cov-3.369028_pt1 | contig 17680 bp, 16 predicted proteins | sample MGYA00243023_ERZ508732 | MGnify/ENA primary metagenome ERZ508732 (study PRJEB26277, sample SAMN04329767) | human gut metagenome | biome: human-associated habitat | host: Homo sapiens | place: USA...
CCCTCGGCAAAGATGGTGTCGAACGCAAGGCTCGACTTGCCGGAGCCGGACAGGCCGGTCATGACGACCAGTGCATCGCGCGGAATTTCCACATCAATGTTCTTGAGATTGTTCTCCCGCGCGCCTTTGATTACAATATGATCCCGCATGGGTGCCTCCGAAATTGCTTAGGATTCTATGGTCAGCTCCGCCGTGCCCGCACGCACGAGCGCGATGAGCGCCTGCGGCGCGGTCTCGACCTGATAGCCGATCTTGCCGGCGCTGACAAGGATGGTCTCCTGCGCGAGCGCCTGAGAAGCAAAGACCGTGCGAAACTGCTTTTTCATGCCGACCGGCGAGCAGCCGCCGCGCACGTAGCCCGTCAGGGGCGTAAGCTCGGAAACGTGCAGCATGGCGACGGACTTCTCCCCCACGGCCTTCGCCGCCTTCTTGAGGTCAAGCTCGCACGCGACCGGAATGACGAACACGTACGGCGTCTTGCTCGCGCCGCGGGCAACCAGCGTCTTGAACACCTTCGCCGGGTCCATGCCCGTCATCTGTGCGACGGTCACGCCGTCCACCGCATCGTCGCCGTGCGGATATGTGTGCGGCGTGTAGGGCACCTTCTTCTGGTCGAGCAGACGCATGACATTTGTTTTTTCGATGGATGATTTCGCCATGAGACATTCCTCCGCTGATAATAACACTTTATTATATCCGATTTCCCGCATAGTTTCAAGGGATTTGGCGCAAAAGCGTTGCCAACCGGCGCGGTTATGCTATAATACGCTCAGTATGAAACCGGAGGGATGACCGATGCCGGATAACACGATCCGCGGCCGCTTCGCACCCAGCCCGAGCGGGCGGCTGCACCTGGGCAATATGCTGACATTTCTGCTTGCATGGCTGGACGTGCGCGCACGCGGCGGGACGATGGTGTTCCGCCTTGAGGATCTCGACCCGGAGCGCAGCTGGGAGCACTATGCTGACCTGATGGCCGACGACCTCCTCTGGCTTGGGCTCGACTGGGACGAGGGCTGGCGCCCCGGCTCGCAGGACTGCCGTCAAGGCGCGCGCGCACAGCGCTACACCGCCGCGCTGGATGCATTGACCGAGCGCGGCATGGTGTATGATTGCTATTGCAGCCGCGCAGAGCGTCTGGCCGCGAGCGCACCGCACCCCGGCGAGCCGCGCGAGGCCGGCTGCCCCTGTCGGACGCTGTCAGAGCAGGAGGTGCAAAAGCGCCTGCGCATGGGTCGTCGCGCGGCGAAAAAGCTTGCGGTCACGGACGCGGACATTGCCTTCGTTGACGCGCACTACGGTCTGCAGGCAGCCAAACTGCGGCACGGGCGCGACGATTTTCTCATCCGGCGCTCGGACGGCGTGTTCGCCTATCAGCTCGCCGTAAGCGTGGACGATCTCGACATGGGCATCACGCGCGTTGTGCGCGCACGCGACCTACTCGACTCCACACCGCGGCAGATCTGGCTGATGGAAACGCTCGGCGGCAAGGCCCCGGAATACGCACACGCGCCGCTGCTCGTCGCGCCGGACGGGCGCAAGCTCTCCAAGCGCGAGGGCGACCTGAACATGGAGGCCCTGCGGCAGAAATACACACCCGAGCAGTTGACCGGAATGCTCGCCAAGCTCGCGGGTCTGCGCCCGACGGACGCACCGGTGACGGCGGCAGAGCTGGCGGCGGACTTTTCCTGGGACAAGGTCCCGCGCGCGGACATTCCGATCCCGCCGGATTTTTAATATGAGACGCACGGTGGGCGCATCCAGACGGATGCGCCCATTTTCCATGCAGTTATTTTTTCAGCAGCCGGTCGCGCATGGTATTGTGCGCGGCGAGCTCGGCCGCATCGTCCAGCGGCTGGAGTTCCAGATTCGGATAGCGCTGCTGCAGCGCTGTCGTGAGCAAATGGTCACAAAATGCGGGGTTTTTCGGCAGGACCGGGCCGTGGCTGTATGTGCCGAAGACATTTTGATAGCGTACGCCCTCATAGCCGTCCTCCCCGTTGTTGCCGCCGCCGACGAGCACCTTGCCGAGCGGCGACACGCCGCTGCCAAGATAGGTCTTGCCGCTGTGGTTTTCAAAGCCGACGACCGTGCTGCCGCCGGACTCCGGCAGGCACTCAAAGAGGAAGTTGCCGATCATACGCTCCTTCGAGCCGACGGTGTAGTAGTCGATCGCCCCGATAAAGTCGCACTGCTTGCCGTCCCACGTGCGGTAGTAGCTGCCGAGCATCTGGTAGCCGCCGCAGATGGTCAGAAACGTTTTGCCGTCGGCGATGGCGGCCTTGATTTCGCTGCCCTTTCCGGCTTTCAGGTCAGACAGGAGCACCTCCTGCTCGAAATCCTGACCGCCACCGATGAAAAACAGGTCAAACTGCGTAAAATCCGCCTGCTCGCCGACCGTGACCTCCGTCACCTCGGCGCCGATGCCGCGCCACTCCAGACGGCGGCGCATGCAGAGAATGTTGCCCCGGTCGCCATAGAGGTTCAGAAGATCCGGGTACAGGTGGCAGATGCGCAGGGTCTTCTCGCTCATTCCCAGAACTCCTTTCCGCCGAGCCGCTTTTGCAGCCGGCCGCGCAGATCCAGCATCGACGTATACGTCGGCATGATGAACACCGGGTATTCCGACGCGCACATGGCGTCGATCAGCGGGTCATAGTCATAATACACCTGAATTTTCGTCTCGTCCACGCCCGCATACTTCAGGCGCAGGCGCAGCTCGTCGGCGCGCGTGCCGGACACGAACACGTGGCGAAGATGCTCGCCCATAGCGGCGAGCCGCTCAAAGTCCGCGTCCCAGATCCACGAGATGTCCGTACCGTCGGCGTCCCGGTCGTTGAGGCAGACGACAAACGTCGCGTCCTCGTTCAGCCCGGCGAGATAGCGCATGGTCTGGTTGCAGCCCGCGGGGTTTTTCACGAGCATCATGCGCCCGGGCGTACCGCGCAGGTCGAATTTCTCCATACGGCCAAAGCCGCAGCCGAACGCGCCGAGCGCGTGCACGATCGCCTCCGGTGTGAAGCCGAATGCGTACAGCGCAGCCGCCGACCCGACGGCATTGTAGATGTTATAAGCTGCCGGCAGGTTGATGTGCACAGCGTACTCCTGTCCGCCGATGGCCATGGTGACATCGCTCGTGTCCACGCCGAGGCTCTGCACCGCCGTAACGGCGACCTGCGGGGCTTCGCGGTGGTAGCCGCACTTCGGGCAGCGGAACGCGCCGAGATGGCCGTACGTGCGGTAGTCGTAGACATATTCCGTCTTGCAGTGGATGCAGTGCGGCGCGTCGGAGATCTCCGTCAGGTCGTCACCGCCGAGCGGCACATTCACGCCAAAGCGCACAACCGGGTTCGGCACCTGCGCCGGGATGGACGCGATGAGTGAGCAGTCGGCATTGATGCACAAAACGCTCTCCGGCGTGTGGCGGATGCCCTCGATGATGTTATTGAGCGTGTGCGTGATCTCACCGTAGCGGTCGAGCTGGTCGCGGAACACGTTCGTGGCCACGATGACCTCCGGCTTGAGGTACTTGAGCACGGTCTTGGATGCAGCCTCGTCGCACTCAATGACGGCAAACTGGCACTTTGGCCTGCCGGTCAGGGTGCTGTGCATGGCAAACTCCGCCGTGATGCCGGAGATGAGGTTCGCGCCCGAGCGGTTGGCAAAGTAATTGAGGCCCGCATCGGCAAATGCCTGCTCGATCATGCGGGAGCTGGTCGTCTTGCCGTTCGTGCCGGTGACAAGGATGACGCGCACCCCCCGCGAGAGCACGCCAAGCACCTGCGGGCATACCTTGAGCGCCACGCGGCCGGGAAACGCCGTGCCGCCGCGGCGCAGCAGCCGCAGCAGCCCGCGTGCAAGTTTACACAGCAATACTGCAAAAAAAGTTCGGATCTTCATTCGTTTGGGTCACTCCGTGAATATCGGCATCTGTCAGCAGATGCTCATTTTTACTGTTTTTCCGGCCAGAGTCAGCATATCGCGCAGCTCCTGCACCAATTGCAGCTTGCGCTCAAAGCTGAACTCCGTATCCTGCTGGGCGAGGTTGCTCGCGTTGCCGAAGAGGACATTGACCTCCGTCGCCTCCTCGAGCAGTACGAGCGCAAGCCTGGACGCGCCGTCCTTCATGCGGGCGAGCTCGAGCGTGTACATGCCATCCGCGAGGTAGTCCTTGATGCGTTTCATCGTCACATTGACCGTAACGACGCCCTCGGTCGTCAGATCCACACCGTGGATCTCGCTCATCGGCGGCACTTCCTCCGTGCCGCTGCCGGGCAGCGTGCGCACCTTTACGCCCAGATACGCCGCGACAGCGTTGGCGGTGGTGCCGCCGCAGACAACATGCTTGCCATCCTTGCCGAAAAACAGGCGCATGGTGCTCAGATCATCATCCTTGCGCTCGGGCGGGCCGATCATGACGTTGACCGGACAACGCTCACGCAGGCGCGCGACAACAACAGTCGTATCATCATGCATAGCGTCCATGTCCAGCGTCTTGACGGTCGAGAGGATACTGGCCGCCATGCGCTGTGAAGAGACGGTGGGTGAATAATTGCGCAGGATAAAATCCTCAATGTCCTGCCGCGCCCAACCGGCGTCCGTCGTCACGCCGCGCCCGGCCTCCGACACGCCGTCGCTGAAGAGCACAAGCATATCGCCCACGTCAAAATGCAGGTAGCTCTCGTGCAGCTCCTTTTCCTGAATGAAATTGACGGAGTAGTTGTATTTCCCGATCGCGCCGTTGTGCACGAACACAGCGTTCGGGTTGTCATACTGGATCAGGCGCGCGCGGGTGCCGGCCGTCTGCAGGATCGTTAAGGTCGCATAGGCGAGCTTGCGCTCCTTGCACATGGGCAGCGTTTCCGCCACGGTCGTAACGCACTCGTCGATCGGCACGTTGCCCTTGAGCATGGTCGTGAGCATGGTCGTTGTCAGCGTGGAGAGGATGTTGGCCTTGACGCCGCTGCCGAGACCGTCGGAGAGGATGACTGTCGCGTCATTGTCGTCCCATTCGAGCGCACACTGGTCGCCGCAGAGCGTCTCCCCGTTTTTGTTGCGGCTGATGACGCTGATGTCCCAGACCGTGTTCCTGCAGCGATTCGTTCGTTTACGCATCATCATCGCCGTCCTCATCAAGCATGATGGCTTCCTTCAGATCGTGCACAGCCACCTTGGTCTCCGCTGCCGTTTCACCGAGCAGACTTGCGATCTCGTGGACGATGCGCAGCTGGTTGGCAATGATATCGTCCGCCAGATCGGCCGCATGGATCTTCGTCTTCTGGATCTTGTTGCGGCGCTGGCGCGCCTTGGTCACGTCACGCATGATGCAGGTAAAGAGCGTCCGCTCCGGGTCGCAGATGAAGATGCGCTCGAGATAGACGTTGTAGTCAGCGAGAAAGACCTCGTCCGTGACCTGTGTCTCGTCCTGACTGATCATCTTCACGAAGTCATACTCATCCATAATGCGCGACACCGGATATCCGATGATGTCCGCCGGATCCTTGATGCCGAAGATCTTGCAGGCAGCCTTGTTGATCTGCTTGACCTTCAGCTTCTTGCCGACGGTGACAATGCCTTCCGGCGAGACGTTGATGATCTTCTCGGAATAGGTCTCGGCGCGCTCTTTCATGTACGGCATGCACATGCTGATCTCGGCACGGCCCTCATAGACGGCGATGGCCTTGTCGCGGCAGGTGCGATAGCCGCACAGGCCGCAGTTGAGTTCATCCGCCGGGCTGAATTTGCCCATCTTGCGCAGGATGCCGTTGATGACGGACTCGGGCGGCAGGTCGGTCGGGTGCTTCTTGTCCACGAGCACACGGCGCATATCCACCGACTCCTGAATGTCAAAGTTTTTTCCGCCGCCGGCGCTCTTGATCACGCGGCGGCGCGACTCGAGCAGGTTCGTGTGCTTCTGCCGGAAAGCAAGGCCGCCGACACAGTTGCCGTGGCAGGCGGCGATTTCAATGAAACAGTTGCGCAGTTCACCGTTGACGACGCTCTTGAGCGTCTGAATGCTGTCGTCCAGACCGTCGAGGAACAGATAATCGCGCCCGGAATCGAGCGCCATGGAATGCAGAACGCCGTTCGTGATCGTGTAGCCGCGCGAGAGCAGCGGCTCATCCGCCGGCACATTGGGGTTGACGGCAACGCCGGCCTCGTGCATCCAGTCCTCGAGTTCCGTGAACGTAATATCATAGTCGGCGCCGACGCTCTCAAAGCGCGTCGTCTCCTCTTTCTTGGAAATGCAGGGGCTGACATAGACAATGGTCGCGCCGGGATAGCGCTTGCGCAGCAGCACGGCGTGCGCCTGCATCGGTGAGAGCACCGGGGCCAGATACGGCAGTGCCTCCGGCAGGTGCTTTTCCACATAGAGCACGATCGTCGAACATCCGGACGTAATGATTGGCGCATCACCCGGCTGGGCGGCGAGCTTTTCCAGCTCCTTCTTGACCAGGTAGGCGCCCTCCGCCGTCTCGTGCGCCGCTGCAAAGCCGAGCTTTTTGAGCGGCTCGGCGATGCCCGCAAAACCAGGAGTATCAAAATAGGCGATGTAGGAGGAATCGACGCTCACAACGACCTGCTGGCCGGACGCGATCAGTTCCTGGATCTGCGCGACGTCGCTGATGTCCTCCTTGGCGTGCTGCGGACAGACGGACACGCAGTTGCCGCAGAGAATGCAGTCGCTGGAAATGATCTGTGCGTGACCCTGATAGACGCGGATGGACTTGACCGGGCAGAACCGGACGCATTTGTAGCAGTTTTTGCAGTTGGCCTGTTTGAAACGCAGAACATCCATGTAGCTCCCGCCTTTCTGTGAAAATTCACTTCGTATATGTTCTTTTAATGTAGCACAAAACCGCGCGGGACACAAGCCCCGCGCGGTCATCCGCAGGCTGATTCAATTTTCCCGGCAAAGGTCGGCGCGCTCCGCGACTTGAAACCGCGCAAAGTACGTCTCCTCCATCGGAATCCAGACGTTTGTAAACATCGGCAGCATTTTTTCACCATTGCGCGCAGCAATGCGGCGGTGCTGCTCCTCCGGGCCGACCGAGAGGAACACGTGCAGGTCATAAAGATCCCACAGCGCCGGATGGCAGGAATAGGACCCCTCGATGAGATTGACCGGCCTTGCCTCCGCGTGAACCGGCGCGCACAGCTGCTGCGTTCGGCAGTCATAAGGGCGATACGTCACCGGCGCGCCATCGCGCAGCGGACGGAGCACCTCAGTCAGGAAACGCTCGAAGTCCACATTGCCGCCAGGCTGACGCAGGCGCTCGGGCGTGCGCTGCTCCGGGCGGAGGAAAAAGTCGTCCATATGAAATACATTGCACGCCAACTGTGCCTGCAGGGACGCGGCCAGCGTGGTCTTTCCGGCGGCGCAGCGGCCGTCGATGGCGACAAGCACGCGCGGCTGCGCAGCCGCAAGCGCACGGATGCGCCGCAGAAGAGCGAGCTCAAAATCAGTCATACACAGCACCTGCCGTCAAGAGGATGTCTTATCATAATCCCACAGGCGCGCGCTGTCAAACCGGGGATTTCCAGCGCGCAGGAAGCCGCCGGCAGACACCGCATCGGCATCCGCCGGCGGCGGGAACGGCTTATTCTTCGACCTTGCCGGTCAGCGCCTCCGAGAGCGTGCGCCAGCCGAGCATGGCGCATTTCACACGCGCGGGCATATGCGCGATGTCCTTGAGAGCCGAGGCCTCTTCGAGACTCTCGATCTCTTCCTCGGTCGCCTCGCCGTGGATCATGCGCAGGAAGGTGCGGCCCATTTCCAGCGCCTTTTCCTTCTTCTGCCCCACGATCATGCCGAGCATGATATCGGCCGACGCCTGCGAGATGGCGCAGCCGTCGCCGACAAAGCCGCCATCGGTGATGACATCGCCGTCGGTCTTGAGCTTGAGGACGATGTTGTCGCCGCAGCTCGGGTTCACACCCGCGAGCTCAATGTCCGCGTCCGGAATGTCGTGCTTGAACTCCGGATGGATGTTGTGCTCGGTCAGGATCTCATTATAGAAGCTTCTATTTTCCATATCCCATACGCTCCCTCAGGGTCGAGAGGCTCTCAAGGAACCGGTCGACATCCTCATCGGTGTTATAAAAGGCAAAGCTGGCGCGCGCCGTCGCGTTCAGACCGAGGTGCGCGAGCAGCGGCTGCGCGCAGTGGTGGCCGGCGCGGATGTTCACGCCGTCGGACGCCATGATCTCGCTGATGTCGTGCGGGTGCACGCCGTCGACCGTGAAGGTGATGATGCCGTTGTGGTCCTCCGGACGGTCCGTACCGAGCACGTGCACGTGCGGCACGGCCAGCACGCGCGCGAGGGCGTTGGCCGTCAGGTCGTGCTCGCGCTGCTGGATGGTGTCAAAGCCGACGCTCTGCACGTACCGGATGGCGGCAGCCAGACCGGCCGCGCCGGCGGCATTGACCGTGCCGGCCTCGAACTTATGCGGCAGCTCGGCATAGACAGCGCCCGTGCGCGTGACGGATTCGATCATCTCGCCGCCGGAGAGAAACGGCGGCATTTCCTCGAGCAGGTCCTCCCTGCCGTACAGCCCGCCGATACCCATCGGGCCAAAGACCTTGTGCCCGGAGAAGGCGAAGAAATCCGCGCCCAGCTCCTGCACGTTCACCGGCATGTGCGGTGTGCTCTGCGCGCCGTCCACGACCATGACCGCGCCCTTTTTGTGCGCCATGGCAGCGACCTCCTGCACGGGGTACTTCCGGCCAAGAACGTTCGACACCTGCGTCATGGCGACGATCTTCGTGCGCTCGGTAATGAGCGATTCGATTTGCTGAAGATCCACACTGCCGTCGGGCGCGCACTCGATGAACTTCAGCTCCGCGCCCGTCTGGCGGCAGACCATCTGCCACGGCAGCAGATCGCTGTGGTGCTCCATGATAGACACGAGCACCTCATCGCCCGCCTTGACGTGCGTCAGGCCGTAGCTGTAGGCGACGAGGTTCAGGCTCTCGGTCGTGTTGCGGGTAAAGACGATCTCACGCGCCGAGCGTGCCCCGATGAAATCGCGCACGGTCTCGCGCGCCTGCTCATAGATATCGGTCGCCTCCACGCTCAGCGGATACAGCCCGCGCAGGGGGTTGGCATTATGGCAGCGGTAGAAATCCGCCACCGCGTCCAGCACGCACTGCGGGCGCTGCGCCGTGGCCGCGTTATCGATATAGGCGACGTCCGTGTGCTGAAAGATCGGAAAATCCCGCTTATAATCATACGTCATCGTTGAGTTCCTCCTCCAGCGTCTGAAGAATCTGCGCGCGCAGCGCCTCGTCGTCCACCGTGCGCGCAAAGCGCTCGATCGATGCGCGGGCCAGGATGTTTTCGGCCTGAGCGCGGGAGATGCCGCGGCTTTCAAAGTAAAACAGCGTCTCGTCATCGAGCTCACCGATGGTCGCGCCGTGGTTGCCGACGACATTTTCCTCGGCGCAGAGAATGAGCGGCACCGTCTTGTTGATGACATCGTCGCCGAGCATGAGCACCGTCTCTTTCTCGTTGCCGACGGAGTTGGACGAGCCGGTCTTGAAATCGATCGTGCCGCGGAAAACTTTTTTCGCCGCGTCCTTGAGCGCGCCGGACGTGTCGATCTCGCACTCGGTGTTTTTGCCGTAGTGGTTGACGACGACGTTGACGTCGATCGTCTGGCTGCCGCGGCCGAGATAGCCGATCTGCGCCGAATAATGGCTGCCGTCGCCGACAAGCTCCGTGTCATTGTCCGAATACAGGTCGCCCCTGCCCATGAGGATCTGCGTCATGTCCACGCCGGCGCCGGGCGCACAGTCCGCGTCCGTTTTGGCATAGAGCAGCGCACCGTCCTGCGCACCGAGCACCTGCACCAGGCGCAGAGACGCGGCATCGTGGAGCTTGAACGCCGTTTCTACGGCGAAGCTGCCCTGCGTATCGAGCACCATATACGCCGTTGCCTGCACGCCGGCGGCCACATCGACCGCGATGTGCTTGCGGCTGAAGCCGGCCGCACCGGTCAGGTCGATGTGCAGCGGCTGCGCCTGATTTTCCGCTGTAATTGCATATGAATCCGTCCCGAGATCGGCCGTGTCGGCCACATTCCACGGGATGGTCGCTTCGTTGACCTGGAGATGGTTCCACGTTCTGGTCGGCAGTTTGTTGACGACCAGCTGTTCACTCGTATTCACGATATTCCCTCCTTTCGGAATGTGGGTCAGCCAATGCTGCCCTTCATCTCGAGACGAATGAGATTGTTCATTTCCACCGCGTACTCCAGCGGCAGTTCCTTGGAGACGTTGTCCGCAAAGCCGCTGACGATCAGCGCACGGGCGTCCTCCTCGCTCATGCCGCGGCTCATGAGATAAAACACCGCCTCGTTGCTGATGCTGCCGATCTTTGCCTCATGGCCGACGGCAGCGTCCTTCGTGCGGATGTCCATGGCCGGGACGGTATCGGAGCGGGACTCGGAATCGAGCATCAGCGACTGGCAGGACACGGAGGATTTTGCGTGCTTGGCGCCCTTCTGCACCACGACGCTGCTGCGGAATGTGCTGATGCCGCCGCTCTTGCTGATGGAGCGTGTGTTCATATACGAGCTCGTGTTCCTGCCAATGTGCACGACCTTCGCACCGGTGTCGAGGTTCTGCCCCGCGCCGGCAAACGTGACGCCGGTGAACTCCATCTTGGAGTTATCGCCTTTGAGCACGCTCATCGGGTACAGGCAGCCGACATGAGACCCGAACGAGCCGGAAACCCACTCGATTACGCCGCCCTCTTCCACGAGCGCGCGTTTTGTATTGAGGTTATACATATTTTTCGACCAGTTCTCGATGGTCGAGTAGCGCAGCTTGGCGTTTTTCTTCACGTACAGCTCCACGCAGCCGGCGTGGAGGTTCGCAACGTTATATTTCGGCGCCGAGCAGCCCTCGATAAAATGCAGACTCGCGCCCTCATCGACAATGATGAGTGTGTGCTCAAACTGGCCCGCACCCTTGGCGTTCAGACGGAAGTACGACTGCAGCGGGATGGACACCTGCACGCTCTTCGGCACATACACGAACGAGCCGCCGGACCAGACCGCGCCGTGCAGGGCCGCAAACTTATGATCGCGCGGCGTGACGAGCTTCATGAAATACTTGTGCACCATGTCGGCGTATTCGCCCTTGAGTGCGCTCTCCATATCGGTATAGACAACACCCTGTGCAGCCACTTCGTCCCGGACGTTGTGATACACGAGCTCAGAATCGTACTGCGCGCCGACGCCGGCAAGCGATTTGCGCTCCGCCTGCGGGATGCCGAGACGCTCAAAGGTGTCTTTAATGTCCTGCGGGACGTCCTTCCAGTCGCTTTTCATGTCAGTCTTGGGGCGAACATAGGTCGCAATGTGGTCCATATCCAGTCCCTCGATGGACGGCCCCCAGTCCGGAACCGGCATCTCGTTATAGATCTGCAGCGACTGCAGCCGGAACTGCTGCATCCAGACCGGATCGTCCTTTTCCTTGGAGAGCTTGTCAATGATCTCCGGCGTCAGGCCCTCCTGCATGCGATAGGCATCGTCCTCTTTGTCGCGGATGTCATAGACACTGCGGTCAATGTCCGCGACCTGACTTTTTTCCTTCATTCGGATCGCCTCGCTTTCAGTCTGCCTGGATGCCGCCAAAGCCGTTTTCATTGATGGTATCTACAAGCGATGCATCGCCGTTTTTCACAATGACGCCCTGCTCCATGATGTGCGCGGCGTCCACCGTCAGCGCCTCGAGAATGCGGGTGCTGTGCGTGATGATGAGCAACGAGCCGTGCACGCGCTCACGATAGAGGTGCACGCCCTTGGAGACCGTGCGCACCGCGTCGACGTCCAGACCGGAGTCCGTCTCGTCGAGGATGGCAAGCTTCGGCTCGAGCATGAGCATCTGCAGGATCTCCGCTTTCTTTTTCTCACCGCCGGAAAAGCCCACATTCAGGTCGCGCTCAGCATAGGAAGCGTCCATCGCCAGCAGCTGCATCGTCTCGGCAAGCTTCTTCTTGAAGTCCCAGAGGCGGATGCGCTTGCCGGTCTTCTGCTCGAGCGCACTGCGGATAAACGCGCTGAGCGTCACGCCGGGCACCTCGAGCGGATTCTGGAACGACAGGAAAATGCCCTTCTTCGCGCGCTCGTTGACCGGCAGCCGTGTGATATCCTCGCCGTCAAAGACGATCTTTCCGGCCGTGACCGTGTACTCCGGATTGCCGGTGATCGCATAGCCGAGCGTGGACTTGCCGGTGCCGTTCGGCCCCATGAGCACATGCGTCTCATCCTTGCCGACGGTCAGGTCCACGCCGTGCAGGATCTCTTTCTCGCCCGCACTCACGTGCAGGCCGCTGACTTCAAGCAGGTTGCTGTTCATATATGTATCCTCCGTTCCCAATGGCAAACCGTGCCTGACGGCACGGCTGCATACGTATACACGAATTCAGAGAGGCTCAGGATGGTCCGGCGCAAAATCCTACCTCATCGATGTGAATTATATGCCCATATTCCTATGTTGTCAATAGGAATATTGGATCAAGGCAGCAAAAAAAGCACGCACGACTCAATAGCCGTGCGTGCTTTTGACACAGATGCTCAGAATTGGAACAGGTTCAGGCCGATCTCCTCACTGTGAAAACGATCCACTCTTCCGTCGATAACCGTGATGACCATCTCACAGGTGGCGCTGATAACGGCGCGGTTCAGATGACCGCCGAACACCTCGCCCTTCTCATTGCCGGCGCTCATGTGCAGGTGCGTGTAAAACGCGCCGTCCATCGTGTTGATCGTGCCGGTCAGCGAGACGATCTCGAAATCGCCCGCGAAGGAGTTCGCGTGGTACTGCTTTTCGGCCGTGTGGAACACGCCGACCGTAAACTCCCCGACCGCGCCGAGCGCCTGCACGCTTGCAAGCTTGATCTGCTCAGCCTGCGCGATGGCCGCAACCTGCTCAAGCACTTCTTCCCCACGGTCGATGCGGGCGACGATGGTGTTTCCAAATCTTCGATACTCCATGATTCTCCTCCTTTGCTTCGTTACCGCAATTATACCGCGCCCCCCTGCCGGCCGCAAGGGGGCGCAGGAAATTATTCGAGCTCGAACGCACCGGTATAGAGCTGATAATACACGCCCTTTTCCGCAATGAGCTTTGCATGATTGCCGCGCTCGATGATGCGGCCATGGTCAAGCACCATGATGACGTCCGCATTCTTGACCGTCGAGAGCCGGTGCGCGATGACGAACACCGTGCGCCCCTCCATAAGCTTATCCATGCCGCTCTGCACGAGCGCCTCCGTGCGGGTGTCGATGGAGCTGGTCGCCTCGTCGAGGATCATGACCGGCGGATCGGACACAGCCGCGCGTGCGATGCTCAGCAGCTGCCGCTGGCCCTGGCTCAGGCCGCTGCCGTCGCCTTTGAGCACGGTGTTGTAGCCGTCGGGCAGCATGCGGATGAAATGGTCGGCATTGGCAAGCTTCGCCGCAGCGATACATTCATCATCCGTCGCGTCCGGATTGCCGTAGCGGATATTTTCCATGACCGTACCGGTAAAGAGATTCACATCCTGCAGCACGATGCCGAGGCTGCGGCGCAGATCTGCCTTGCGGATCTTGTTGATGTTGATGCCGTCATAGCGGATCTTGCCGTCGGCAATGTCGTAAAAGCGGTTGATGAGGTTTGTAATCGTCGTCTTTCCGGCGCCGGTCGCACCGACGAAGGCCACCTTCTGGCCGGGCTCGGCGTAGAGCGTGATGTCATGCAGGACCTCTTTGTCCGGCGTATAACCGAAGTCGACGTGATCGAACACGACGCGCCCGGCAAGCTTCGTGTACGTGACCGTGCCGTCGCCGTGCGGGTGCTTCCACGCCCAGAGGCCGGTGTGGTGGTCGGCCTCGACGAGCATGCCGTTTTCCTCCTTGGCGTTGACAAGCGTCACATAGCCGTCGTCCGTCTCCGGCTCGGCATCCATGAACGCGAAAATGCGCGATGCGCCGGCCAGTGCTGTGACGATGGAGTTGAACTGGTTGGAGATCTGCGAGATCGGGTTTGTAAACCCGCGCGAGAGCGTGAGGAAGGATGCGATCATACCGAGCGTGAGCGTGTTCATGCCGGTCAGGCCGAGGTTCGGCGTGCCGGCAATGGCCATCGTGCCGCCGATGACGGCGATGATGACATACTGCAGGTAACCTACGGCGTTCATCATCGGCATCATGCTGTTGGCCATGCCGCTGGCGCGCGCGGCGTTTTCCGCCCAGACGCGGTTGCGGCGGCGCAGCTCCGCCTTGCTCTGCCCCTCGTGGCAGAAGACCTTGACGACCTTCTGGCCGTTGACCATCTCCTCAACATAGCCGTTGAGATCGGCCAGCGCCGTCTGCTGCGCCATGAAGTAGCCGCCGATGCGGCCGGTGAGCTTGCGCACGAACACGAGAATGAGCGCCATGACGGCGCACACGATCAGCGTCAGCCAGACGCTGATGTACAGCATGCAGAAAAACACTGCCGCAAGCGTGAACACAGACGATACGAGCTGCGCCATGGACTGCGCGATCATCTGGCGCAGCGTATCGGTATCGTTTGTGTACAGGCTCATGATGTCGCCGTGCGTATGCGTGTCAAAGTAGCGGATGGGCAGGCTCTGCATCTTCTCAAACATCTCGTCACGGATGCGCTTGAGCGTGCCCTGCGCGATCGTGACCATGCGGCGGTTATACAGCCATGTGGCCAGCGTACCGACAAGATATACGCAGCCGATGGTGATCAGCGCGCGGATCAGGCCGGAATAGTCCGGCGACGCTGTGCCGAGCATGGGCACAATATAGCCGTCGATCAGCTTTTGCAGGAACATGGACGAGGCCGCGCCTGCGACCGCGCTGAGCAAAATGCAGATGGTCACGAGCACGAGCGTGCCCTTATAGGCGCGCATATACGACAGCAGGCGCTTGAGCGTCTGGGAATCAAACTTCGGGCGTTCAGGCATCGTCCTCGCCTCCCTTCTGCTGGGACTCATAGACCTCGCGGTAAATTTCGCACGTGCGCAGCAGCTCATCGTGGCAGCCGACGGCGTCAATACGCCCGTCATCGAGCACGACGATACGGTCCGCGTTCTGCACGGAGCTGATGCGCTGCGCGATGATGATCTTCGTCGTCTCCGGGATATAGGCGGAAAGGGCCTGCTGGATCTGCGCATCCGTGCGCGTGTCGACGGCGCTCGTCGAGTCATCGAGAATGAGCACCTTCGGCTTTTTCAGCAGCGCGCGGGCGATGCACAGGCGCTGCTTCTGGCCGCCGGAGACGTTCGTGCCGCCCTGCTCGATATAGGTGTCATAGCCGTCCGGCATGGCGGAAATGAATTCATCCGCACACGCGAGCACGCAGGCGTGACGGAGCTCCTCGTCCGTGGCGTTTTCGTTGCCCCAGCGGAGGTTTTCCTTGATCGTTCCGGAAAAGAGTTCGTTTTTCTGCAGCACCATGGCAACGGCGTTGCGCAGCGTCTCCAGATCATAATCGCGCACGTCCACGCCGCCGAGCGTCAGCCTGCCGCCGGTGACATCGTACAGACGCGGGATGAGCTGCACGAGCGAGGACTTGGACGCGCCCGTGCCGCCGATGACGCCGATCGTCTCGCCGGAACGGATGTGCAGATCAATGTCATCGAGCACCTTTTTGTCCGCCTTGGAGGCGTAGACAAAACTCACATGGTCAAAATCAATGGCGCCGTCGCGCACGGCCATGACCGGGTGCTCCGGATTTTGAATGTCCGTCTTTTCCTCGATCACCTCGGCGATGCGGCGCGCGGACGAGAGCGAGATCGTCAGCATGGCAAAGACCATGGACAGCATCATCAGGCTCGAGAGGATCTGCATGGCATAGGTGATGAGCGCAGTGAGGTTGCCGGTCGTCAGGCCGAGTGCCGGGTCATTGCCGCTGGCGATGATGGCCTTCGCACCGAGCCAGGAGATGATGATCATGCACGCGTAGATGCATGACTGCATCAGCGGCGCGTTGAGCGTGATGAGCCGCTCGCCCTTGGAAAAGTCCTTGTAAATGCGCTCGGAGATCGCGCCGAACTTACCGATCTCGTGCCGCTCCTGATTAAAGGACTTCACGACACGGATACCGCGGACATTTTCCTGCACGACGTTATTGAGCTCGTCATATGTGCGGAAAACGCGCGTGAAGATCGGGAACACGCTGCGGATGATGAAAAACAGCGCCACGGCAAGGATCGGCAGAATGATGAGAAACGTCATGGAGATGTCACGGCTGATGCGGAACGACACGATCATGGAAAAGACCAGCATGACCGGTGAGCGGATCGCCATACGCATGAGCATCTGAAAGGCGTTCTGCACGTTCGTGACATCCGTCGTCAGGCGCGTGACGATGGACGCAGTGGAAAACTTGTCGATATTGGAAAACGCAAAGGTCTGCACGTTGTTGTACATATCCTCACGCAGGTTCGCGCCAAAGCCGACGGATGCACGCGCCGCGATGCGCGCCGCGAGCACGCCGGTTGCCAGCTGGAACGCCGCCAGCAGCAGCAAAAATGCACCGAACTTCCAGACCGCCGCCATGCTGCCGCCCTCAATGCCGAAGTCAATGAGGTTGGACATGAACAGCGGGATCACGATCTCAAACACGACCTCCAGCGCCGAGAGCAGCACCGTCACGAGCGCGGGGCCTTTGTTTTCCCGCAGACTGCGGGTCAATGTATGAAGCATAGGGTTCCTCCTTCCGGGTATGCGTGCAGATCAGCCGAGGTCGGCATAGATCGTGCGCAGGGTGTCTTCCAGCGCCGCAATCTGCTTCGGGCTCAGTGAGCGGAGCATCTGCTGCTCGGCGGCCACAATGGTCGCCTGCATTTGATGTGCGATCTCGGTGGCACGCGGTGTCTGGCAGACAAGCTTGCTGCGCTTATCCGCCGGGTCGGGCCGACAGGACACGAAGCCCTTCTGCTCCATGCGCCCGATGACGCCCGCTACGGTCGGGTGCGACACCTGCAGGAAGCCCTCGATCTCCTTTTGCGTCGCCTGACCGCCGCTGCGGTCCAGATAGCCCAGCACACGGCTTTGCGTCAGCGTCAGCCCCTGCTGCGCGAGATCGGCATCTGCCCGCATTTTGATCTTATCCGTAATCATTTTTAATAGACATCCGATCGGATATTGCTCCATGATGCACCTCCGAATATGTAGCACGCTACGCATTATAAGGACATTCACGCAAAACGTCAAGAGACTTCATAAATTGTTTACACGCGAAAACAGCCGCGAAAAGCGCCCGTCTGCCATGGCAGACGGACGCTGAAAAATGTTGGAATCACAGGTGCTGGTCGCGGTCGATCTTGTCGTAGTGCTTGAGCAGGATGCCCTCCATGACGGAGGTGAGCTTCATGTCCAGATTCCAGAAATAGATGACAAACGTGACCACGAACGCGCCGAGTGCGCCGAGCGACACACCCGCAAGGGCCTTGAGCAGCTTGCATTTCAAATTGTTCATGTTCGATCTCCTCTCTGATTACCAGGACTTCTCGTCCTTCAGGATCTCCAGGCTCGGATCCACGGGCTCTTCCTGCATGACGGTGCGCATATAGTCATTGACCTGCTGACGCACGCCCTGCCGCGAGATGACACGCGGGTCGAACAGATCGTGCGTGACCCAGACGAGGTGGATGCCGTGCTCGCGGGCGCGCTC